>Ga0209587_1000175_pt1 | contig 31410 bp, 35 predicted proteins | sample NGEPerD_2_FD_184512 | JGI IMG/M metagenome (GOLD analysis project Ga0209587, IMG submission 184512) | Arctic peat soil microbial communities from the Barrow Environmental Observatory site, Barrow, Alaska, USA - NGEE PermafrostL1-D... | ecosystem: Environmental > Terrestrial > Soil > Wetlands >...
GTCCTGCCGATCGACCGTTCGACGGCAGGACGGCGTTGCGATTCTGGAGCAGGACGAAGCCCGCGGCGGCGGCCTCGCGGGCGAGCGCCCGGTGGGTGGGGTCGTCCACGGCGCGAGCCGGGCCGGTCTCTTCGCCGTCGAGCGCGCCGGTGCGAGCCGAGGCGCGCAGCAGGTTGGCGGCCATGCCGAAAAGGGTCTCGGCGCCGACCTCGCCGACCTCGACCGCGGTGGCGAGTCGCGGCCCGAACCACTGCGGCGGCCCCGGCATCTCGAGGTCCAACCCGGCCGCGGCGGCCGCCGCGGTGGCGTGGGTTCCGAACCAGTCCGAGATGACGAAGCCGTCGAAGCCCCATTCGTCTCGCAGGACCGTCGTGAGGAGCCACGGGTGTTCGCTGCAGTACGTGCCGTTGAGCCGGTTGTACGCCGACATGACACCCCAGGCCCCGGCTTCGCGCACCGCCGCTTCGAACGGCACGAGGTAGAGCTCGCGCAGCACGGCTTCGTCGACCTCGGAGCTGATCGTCATGCGCTCGTGCTCGGAGTCGTTGGCGACGAAGTGCTTCACGGTCACGGCGACGCCCTCGCCTTGGGCGCCGCGCACGAACCCGACGGCCAGCCGGGCGCTGAGGTGCGGGTCTTCGGAGTAGCACTCGAAGTTGCGCCCCGCGAGGGGGTGACGGTGGAGGTTTACGGTCGGTGCCAACAGCACGTGCGCGCCCTTGGTGCGCGCCTCCTGGGCGATGGCCCGACCCACGCGCTCTACCAATGCCGGGTCCCAGGTGGCGCCGAGCAGCGATCCGCAGGGGAAACACGCGGCGCCCAGGCCCGTCCAGCGCCCTCCTCGGGCTCCGTTGGGTCCGTCGGTGACTCGAAGCCCGGCGGCGCCGAGGCGGGCGATGCCGGGTGTGCTCCAGAGGTCGGCGCCCGTAACCGAAGCCGCCAGCTCCTCGGTCGTCGCGCCGGCCAAGATCTGTTCCAACCGGTCACTCATGTCGGGATTGGTACCACCCGGTGGTCACTCTCGGCAGGTCCGCAGCCGTTCTGGCCCGTCCTCGGCAACGTCACCACCCCGTGGCGGTCGTCCTGGTGAAAACAGCCTGGTGAAAACAGTGGTGCGCGTCGCCTGCGGCTAGCCGAGGCGAGCCTCGAGCGCGCTGAGCTCGTCCCACAGCGCGTCGGGGAGGCGGTCCTCGAAGATCTCGAAGTGCTTGCGCGTGCTCGCGACCTCGGTGCGCCATTCGTCGGCGTTCACGCGAGTCGCCGCCGCGATCTGTTCGGCCGACGCGTCGAGTCCGGACAGATCCAGCTCACCGGCGGCCGGGACGGTCCCGATGGCGCTCTCTTGTCCCGGCACGCCGCCCTCGAGCCGGTCGACGACCCACGCCAACACCCGCGAGTTGTCGCCGAAGCCGGGCCAGAGGAACTTGCCGTCGGCATCCTTGCGGAACCAGTTCACGCCATAGATCCGAGGCAGCTTGGCCGGGTCGTGGCGGGTGCCGAGCGCGAACCAGTGGGCGAAGTAGTCGGCCATGTTGTAGCCGCAGAACGGCAGCATCGCGAACGGGTCGTGACGCAGCTCGCCCAGCCCGCCGGTGGCGGCGGCCGTCTTCTCCGAACCCATCGTGGAGCCGACGAACACGCCGTGGTTCCAGTCGCGTGCCTCGTACACCAGCGGCACCGTCGTCGCCCGGCGTCCACCGAACAGGAACGCCGAGATCGGCACGCCCTTGGGGTCTTCCCACTCGGGGGCGATGACCGGGCACTGCGACGCGGGCACACAGAACCGCGCGTTCGGGTGCGCCGCGGGCGAGTCCGACCCCGGGGTCCAGTCCTGGCGGCGCCAATCGGTCAGGTGCGCGGGCACGGGGCCGTCGATGTCCTCCCACCAGACGTCGCCGTCGTCGGTGAGCGCGGTGTTGGTGAACACCGTGTTCTTGTGGAGGGTATCCATCGCGTTGGGGTTGGTCGCGCGATTCGTGCCCGGCGCGACGCCGAAGAACCCGAACTCGGGGTTGATCGCGTAGAGGCGGCCGTCGTCGCCGAACTTCATCCAGGCGATGTCGTCGCCGATCGTCTCGGCCTTCCAGCCGGGAGCGGTGGGCACCAACATCGCGAGGTTCGTCTTGCCGCAGGCGGACGGAAAGGCCGCGCCGATGTAGTGGACGCGGCCCGCAGGCGACGTGAGCTTCAAGATGAGCATGTGCTCGGCGAGCCACCCCTCGTCGCGGGCGATCACCGACGCGATCCGCAGCGCGAAGCACTTCTTGCCGAGGAGGGCGTTGCCGCCGTAGCCGGAGCCGTAGGACCAGATCTCACGGGTCTCGGGGAAATGCACGATCCACTTGTCTTCGGCATTGCACGGCCACGCGACATCGGTCTCGCCGGCTGCGAGCGGCGCGCCGAGGGAGTGCATGCACGGCACGAACTCACCGTCGTCGCCGAGCACGTCCAGCGCCGCCTGGCCCATGCGGGTCATCGTGCGCATGCTCACGACCACGTACGGCGAGTCGGTGATCTCGACGCCGATGTACGAGAGGTTCGAGCCGAGTGGCCCCATGCTGAACGGGACGACGTACATGGTGCGGCCCGACATGGCGCCGGTGAAGAGCTCGCCGAGCTTCGTGCGCATCTCGGCCGGGTCTTTCCAGTTGTTGGTGGGCCCGGCATCGGCGGCGCTGGTCGAGCAGATGAAGGTGCGATCCTCGACCCGCGCGACGTCGCTCGGGTCCGATGCGGCCCAATACGAGTTGGGTCGGGCCTGGTCGTCGAGAGTCCGAAGGGTCCCGCTCCCGACCATCGTGGCGAAGAGCCCGTCGGCCTCGGCGTCTGATCCGTCGCACCAGTGGATCGACGCCGGCCGGCAGAGGTCGGCCATCTCCTCGACCCAGCGGATCAGGCGTTGATTGGCTGTGGGTGGCGCGATATCGACATTGGCCGTCACGGGTCTGTTGCTCCTTCGTTCTCCCCGCTGCCGGGTCGAGCCTCGACCGCGCGCCAGCGGCGAATTCGGTGCGTCGAGCGTAGCGGTGCCCCCCGCCCCGGCCCCAACTGGGTCCGCCGTGTCCCACGTTGGTGCGAATGGGCCACCCGGAGAGTGCACCATCGCCGCGTGGGCGCGCGGTGAGACGGCGCAGGCAGCTACACGTCGGCGGGCGGGAGCCCCATGTCGCGTTCGGCGCCGATACGCAGCCGGGTCGCAAGACCCGAGGTGTCGAGCTCGAAGTTGACTCGCTGGCCCTGGCGGAGCATCCGGAAGATGGAGCCCTCGAGCGCGTCTGCGGCGAGGGCGTAGTCGGCCCGGTCGGCGTCGGAGAGGACGACACCCTCTCGGGTCTGGGGATCGAAGGTGCGAACGACGCCCTGCATGGAGCGGCCCTACGGCTTCTCGACCTTGCCCGCCTTCAGGCAGGCAGTACAGGCGTGGATGCGACGTGGGGTGCCGTTCACGACGGCGCGGACCCGTTGCACGTTCGGGTTCCAGCGCCGCTTGGTACGACGGTGTGAGTGGCTGAGGCGCATGCCGAAACGCGGGCCCTTGCCGCAGACGTCGCAGACGGATGCCATCGAGAGACCTCTTCGAAGGACGAGATGGAGCAGGACAACCGGACCTGGCGACGCAGAACACGGGCCCCGGTGGACGAGTGATCGTAGCACTCGCTGCTCCGAGGACCCGAGCGCCATTACGATTCCGGCCGATGCCCACGCTCGAGCACCTCGCGGCGACCGATGTGCGCCAGGTCGTCATCCGATTCCGGGACGCCCTGCGCTCACACCAGGAGGAGTTGAACCGGCTCAACGTGTACCCGGTGCCCGACGGTGATACCGGAACCAACATGGCCCTCACCATGGAGGCCGTGGTCAGCGAGCTCGGCAGCGCCGACCGCATGCCGGAGGTGTGTCGGGCCGTCTCACATGGCTCGCTCATGGGGGCGCGCGGAAACTCGGGCGTCATCCTCTCGCAGGTGCTGCGGGGCCTCGCCGACACGTTCTCACCCCTCGAGGTCGTCGGTACGGCCGATATCGCGATCGGACTCCGCCGGGGCGCCGACGCGGCGTACGAAGCGGTGCTCCGCCCCGTCGAGGGCACGATCCTCACGGTCGTACGCGAATCGGCCGAGGCGGCCGAGGCGTCTCGCGACGCGGGGGAGGTGGCGCTCGGCCGCGTCCTCGATCAGGTCGGCGCCGCCGCCGCCGCCGCCGTCGCCCACACGCCCGACCTGTTGCCGGTGCTCAAGGAAGCGGGTGTCGTGGACGCGGGAGGTAAGGGGTTCACGTTGCTGGTCGACGCGCTGTTGGAGGTGGTCGCAGGTCGGCCCATCCCCGAACCCAGCGTCGTCGTGACGCCCCACGCCGTCGAAGCCCATCTCAGCGCCGAGCGCGGCTCGGACCTGCGCTATGAGGTCATGTACCTGCTCGACGCGGGTGACGCCACCATCCCGGGTCTCAAGGAGGCGTGGGGGGCGATCGGCGACTCGATCGTCGTGGTCGGTGGCGATGGCACCTGGAACTGCCACGTCCACACCGACGACATCGGCGCGGCGGTCGAGGCCGGCGTCGACGCGGGTCGTCCGTACAAGATCCGCGTGACCGACCTTCACGAGCAGGTGGAACAGCTCGAGGAGGACGCGTGGATCGCCGAGCATGCGCCCGCCACGCCGGGCGGCAGCGTCCCGCCGACCGTGCCGATCGAGGATGTCATGACCGCGGTCGTCGCGGTGGGCGTGGGCGACGGGGTCAGGCGACTGTTGTCAAGTCTCGGCGTGCAACAGATCGTCGCCGGTGGTCAGTCACTCAACCCGTCGACCGCGCAGATCCTCGAAGCCGTCGAGGCATGTCGCGCCGACGCGGTGATCGTGCTGCCGAACAACAACAACATCGTGCCCGTCGCCAGCAAGGTCGCCGACCTCACCGATCGCCGGATCGCGGTGGTGCCAACCCGAGCGATCATCGAGGGTCTCGCCGCGCTCGTCGCCTATGACCCCGATGCGTCGATCGACGTCAACGTCGAATCCATGAAGGAGGCCGTCGACCGGGTGCGGTGTGGCGCGGTCGCTCAGGCCGTGCGTGACAGCGTCGCCGAGTGCGGCCGCATCAGCGCCGGCGACTGGCTCGCGGTTGGAGACGACGGCATCCAGGCGGCGCGAAAGTCCCCGTTCGACGCGGCCCGGTCCTTGCTCGAGTACCTCATTGACGACGAGCGTGAGCTGGTCACCCTCATCGTCGGCGCCGACGCACCTCCCGCAGAGACCGCCCACATCCGGGAGTACCTCGCGGACTCCTTCCCCGAGCTCGAGATCGAGGTCCACCAGGGTGACCAGCCGCTGTACCCGTACCTGATCGGTGTGGAGTAGCGACGAGCCCGCTGACGCTGCGCGAAGTCGCCGCGATCCCCCTCTCGAGCATCGGTGTTGCGCCGAAGCTGCGCGACCGCCTCGAGCTCATGGGCGTCGAGACCGTGCTCGACGTGTTGGAGCGCTACCCGCGCCGCTATCTCGATCGGACCGCTCGGGCCGACATCGCCGAGCTTCGCGTCGGCGACGAAGCCACGGTGTTCGCGGAGGTGCGACGCATCTCGGCGCGACGGTCTCGCAAGGGGCGGGCGATCGTCGAGGCCACGGTGTACGACGGCACGTCGATGCTCACCGCGGTCTTCTTCAACCAGCCGTGGCGGGAGCGCCAGCTCCCGGAAGGAACCGAAGCCGCCTTCTTCGGCAAGCTCGACGAGTACCGAGGCAAGCCGCGTCTCATCAACCCGGTGGTCGATGTGCTGGGAAGGTTGGGCGAGAACACCGGAGCGGTGGTGCCGGTGTACCCCCAGTCCGGCAAGGCGGACGTGTTCACCGCCCAGCTCCGCAAGGTCGCGGCCGCCGCGCTCGACGAGGTGCACAGCCGCGGCGGCCTGGCCGAACCGCTGGCCGAACCGGTGCGGCGCGAGCTGAAGCTCGTTTCGCGGGACTGGGCGATCCGCCAGGTGCACCGGCCCGACGATCTCGACTCGGCCCGGCGCGCCCAGCGCCGGCTGCGTTTCGACGAGTTCCTGCGTATGCAGGTCGGCCTCGTCGCGCGCAAGCGGGCCATCGAGTCGAGCCGGCTGGGCATCCGCCACGCCGTCGACGGTCAGCTCGTGGCCGAGTTCCACAAGGCGCTGGCCTTCCCCCTCACCGGCGACCAGCGCCGGGTGATCGACGAGATCACCGCCGATCTGGGCGCCGCCGCGCCGATGCACCGCCTGCTCCAGGGTGACGTCGGTTCGGGCAAGACCGTCGTGGCCCTCAGCGCGCTCCTCACCGCGGTGCAGGGCGGCTACCAGGGTGCGTTCATGGCCCCGACCGAGGTCCTCGCCGAGCAGCACTACCTGTCGAGCCGCACGATGCTGGACGGTCTCAGCGTCGACGCACCGGGAACGCTCACCGGTGACCGCCCGATCACCGTCCGGCTCCTCACCAACCGCACGCCGGCCGCGCAACGTCGAACGATGGCCGCCGAGCTGGAAGCGGGGGAGTGCGACATCGTGATCGGCACGCACGCTCTCATCTACGCCGACACGCCCATCCCGAACCTCGGCGTCGTCGTCATCGATGAGCAGCACCGGTTCGGTGTGGAGCAACGGGCGGTGCTGCGCGACCGCGCGGCCGAGAGCGCGGCGGTGCCCGACGTGTTGGTCATGACCGCCACGCCGATTCCCCGTACCGCCGCCTTCCTCATCTACGGCGATCTGGACAAGAGCGAGCTTCGGGAGATGCCCCCGGGGCGAACACCGGTGACGACTGCATGGGTTGGCACCGAACCGATGGCTCGCGAGGCCGCGTACGCCACGCTGCGGGCCGAGGTGGCCGACGGCCGCCAGGCGTTCGTGGTCTGCCCGCTGGTCGAGGGCTCGCCGCGGGTCGAGGCCAAGGCCGCGACCGAAGAGCTGGATCGGCTCGCGGTCGAGGATCTCGCGGGGCTACGGCTCGGGCTGTTGCACGGGCAGATGAAGCCGGCCGACAAGGAGGCGGCGATGACGGCATTTCGCGCCGGCGAGCTCGACGTGCTCGTTGCCACCACCGTGATCGAGGTCGGTGTCGACGTACCCAACGCGACCGTGATGATCGTCGACGGCGCGGACCGGTTCGGCCTGTCGCAGCTTCACCAGCTTCGCGGCCGGATCGGGCGGGGCGGGGGCCGTTCGTTCTGCTTCTTGTTCGGTGACCCGACCACTCCCGACGGTGAAGCCCGACTCCAAGCGATGGTGGACTCGACCGACGGGTTCCTGCTCGCCGAACGCGACCTCGAGATCCGGGGTGCCGGCGAGGTCTTCGGCGGCAAGCAGTCCGGCTTCGGTGACCTCAAGCTCGGCCGCCTTCCTCGTGATGCGGCCTACGTCGAATGGTCCCGCAGGATCGCCGAGGCCATCCTCGACGAGGATCCCGAGCTGGTGCTCGCTCGGCACGTGCCGCTCCGCGAGGAGGTCCACGACCTCCTCGGTGAGGACGTCGAGTTCCTCTTCAAGAGCTGAGTACACGCTACGCGTCAGTCCCGGACGCGGGACCGGTGTAGACGGCCCCCAAGAGCAGGGTGATCTGAGCCCCGATCCTGGTCGGTTCGGGACCTTGGGGGTCCACCGCGGCGGCGATGGCGGCGCCGATGGCCACGCTCATGATGGTGGCCGCCATCACCTCCGGCTCGACCCACGCCGGGATCTCGCCGTGCGCGTTCAACGCGCCGATCTCGTCGCGCAGCAAGGCCTGGACCCGGCGCCAGAGTGTGATTGTCGGCGTGTCGGTAGACGACGAGCGGGCCTCAGCCAGCAGTGCTTCGACGACGATCGGGACGTGTTGGCGCGCATCGGTATAGGCCGCGCCGAGCGCCGCGGCGGCGCGCAGCATTCGCGCCACCGCGTCGCCGTCGCCGGTGAGCGCGGTGATCGCGGGTTCGATCCACGCGCCCACCTCGGCGGTGAGGGCTTCGTCGACGAGGGAGTCCTTGGAGCCGAAGTGGTACGTGATCGCGGCGAGGTTGGCACCGGCCTCGGTCGTGATGGCCCGAGAGGTCGCGCCCAACAACCCGCCGTGGGCCACGCACAAACGGGTCGCGTCGATGAGCCGTGCCCGCGTTGACTGGCCCTGTGCGCTCATACGTACGTATGATAACTGCGATGGGGTGGTCGCAGGCATCAGATGCAGGCGGGAGCGTCACCGGCCGGGATGTCCGAGGTCGGATTCCAGGCCTGATTGCCGTGGGTCTCGCGGTGACGGCCGCGCTCGTGGTGCTGTTCGTCCCGCTCGCCGGGACTTCTTCGGCAGAAAGCCGATCGGGGCCCGGCGGCGAGGTCGAGATCAGGTCCACACGGACGAAGACGACCCTGCTCGAATCCGAAGGCCCGAGGCTTGCGTTCATCGTCGCGATCCCGGTCGTGGTCGTTACCGCCGGACTCGCCGCCGTCCTCCGCGGCCGCCGGAAGACGGCGGCGGCGTGTGCAGCACTCATGTGGACTCTGATCGTGCTCGGAGCATTCTCAATCGGACTGCTCTTCGTGCCGAGCGGCCTGGCATTGGTCGTCGCAGCGTCGATCACATGGGCAACGACGTCGCGGGCCGGGCTGGAGCAAGAGCCGAACCTGTGACCACGGCCCGGGGCTCGCGGCCGGTAGCGTGCGGGTGGCGACCCGCGGGAGGGGCCATGGAGCGTCGAACGATCAGTGTGCACGGCCACCAAGTCGCGTACCGCACCGGCGGGGAGGGTCCCGTCGTGTTGCTCGTTCACGGCATGGCCGGCAGCTCCACATCCTGGAAGCCGGTGCTCGAGGATCTGGGCCGGGAGGTCACCTACGTTGCCCCCGACCTCCCCGGTCACGGGCGGTCCGACAAGCCCCGGGGCGACTACTCGCTCGGGGCGCAGGCCGGGTTCCTGCGGGACCTCTTGGCGGCGCTGGGACACGAGCGCGCCACGGTGGTCGGCACGTCGCTGGGCGGCGGCATCGCGATGCAGTTCGCCTACCAGCATCCCGAGCGATGTGAGCGCCTCGCGTTGGTGTGTGCCGGTGGTCTCGGCGAGGAGGTCACGCCGCTGCTGCGCGTGCTCGCCGCGCCGGGTGTGGACCTCGTGATGCCCCTGGGGCTCCAGCCGTTCGTCCGGACCGCCGTGGAGACGGTCACAGGCTGGTTCGCCAAGGTCGGCCTGCGGCCCGCTCCGGCGACCAGGGAGGTCTGGCGCTCCTACACCTCGCTGCTGGACCCGGAGACCCGTACCGCGTTCGTGCAGACGTTGCGCGCGGTGGTCGACCTGCGGGGCCAGCGGGTCAGCGCGATGGACAAGCTCTACCTGGCCGAGGACGTGCCGACCCTCATCGTCTGGGGAGCGGACGACCCGATCATCCCGGTCACCCATGCCTACGACGCCCACGAGGCCATGCCGGGTAGCCGGCTCGAGATCATCGAGGGGTGCGGCCACTTCCCGTACGTGGAGCATCCTCGTCGCTTCGCCGAGGTCCTGCTCGCTTTCGTCTCGAGCACCGATCCGGTCACCGTCGGTCCGCAAGACCTGGCCCGTCGCCTGCACGAGCTCGCGCCCTTGAGTGCCAACGCGCGAGCATCGACCGGGTGAGGCCGAGCGGCCGACTGCGGGTCATCGCCGGGGAGGTCGGAGGGCTGCGGCTGGCGGCGCCGAAGGGTGACCGCACGCGCCCGACCGCGGACCGGGTGAAGGAGTCACTGTTCTCGAGCCTGGGGTCCGCGATCGAGGGCGCGTCCGTGCTCGACGGCTACGCGGGCAGCGGTGCCCTCGCCATCGAGGCCCTGTCTCGCGGGGCGCGCGGCGCGGTGGTCGTCGATCGGGCCGCGGCGGCTCGATCGGTGATGCGGGCGAATCTGGCCACAACGGGAATGACCGACCGGGCGAGCGTTCTCGGTGGTGCCCTCGAGTCCGTCCTCGCGGCGGAGCCGCCACCCGAAGCGCCGTTTGATGTCGTGTTCCTCGATCCGCCCTACGACGAGCCTGCGGTGGCGCTGGAACGGGTGCTCGCCTTGCTTGCCGACCCGGAGTGGACCGCCGCGCACGCGCGCATCGTGGTGGAACGGGCGGTCGGCTCGGAAGGTCTCACGCCGCCGCCCGGCTGGGACGCCACATGGACCCGCACCGTGGGCAGTACGCTCGTATCCGTCCTGGCCCGCCCCGTGCCGTGAGCAGGAGACCTCCCCGCGTGTCCATCGCCCTGTGCCCGGGTTCGTTCGACCCGGTGACCTACGGTCATCTCGACATCATCGAGAGGACTGCGCGCCAGTTCGACGAGGTGATCGTCGCGGTCATCCGCAACCCGCAGAAGTCGCAATCCCTGTTCTCGCTCGACGAGCGTCAACAGATGCTGCGCGAGGTCACGACCCATCTGTCCAACGTCCGGGTCGCGTTCTTCAAGGGCCTGCTCGTGGACTTCGCCCGCGAGCATGGTGCCGCCGCGATCGTCAAGGGACTGCGGGCCGTGTCGGACTTCGACTACGAGCTGCAGATGGCGCAGATGAACCAGGCGCTGTCCGGGATCGAGACGTTCTTCATCTCGACGAGCCCTCAGCAATCGTTCCTGTCCTCGAGTCTCGTGCGCGACGTGGCACGCTTCGGGGGTGACGTGTCGACCATGGTGCCCCCGCTCGTGGTGAAACGCCTCGCCGACCGGTTCGGTGAGGAGGAGGTGCAGCAGTGACCGACGTGGAGCACCCGGACGCCGAACCGCTCGACACCGAGTACCACCCCGACACCGAAGCGGCCCTCCTGCAGGCACGTGAGCACGTCGAGTCCGGCCGATCGATGCCGATGTCGGCGTCGGTGCTCGTCAACCGCGACGAGGTCCTCGCGCTGTTAGAAGAGGCCATCCACGGGTTGCCCGAGGAGCTCCGGCGAGCTCGATGGCTGCTCAAGGAGCGTGAGGAGTACCTCGCCCAGGCCCGTCGGGAGGCCGAAGAGATCGTCGAAGCCGGACGTCTCCAGGCCGAGCGCATGGTCGAACGCAGCGAGGTCGTGCGTGAGTCGCGCCGGCGCGCCCAGACCGTCATCGACGATGCCGAGGCCGCGGCCAGGGCGCTTCGCCACGAGGCCGAGGACTACGTCGATCAGAAGCTGGCGTCGTTCGAAGTCGTGCTCGACCGGACGATGCAGGCGGTGCAGAAGGGTCGCGAGCGCCTCCAGGTCGTCGTGGAGCTCCCGGACGAGCCGGGCCCGGTCGCCGACGAATTGCCGGAGAGCGCGTTCTTCGACCAGGACGAGGGCTGAGCGGCCGGTCCGTCGGCGGGCGGGGCCCCTGGTCTCGCCCCCGGGGCGGGAGAGTCGCTCCCAGATCCCGAGGAAAAGCGCCGTTCTGCTAGAATCGCAGGTCGGCGGGTCGCGGATGATCCGTTTGGCGCCGTTCTTATCGTCCTTTTCGCCCTTGTCGCCCAGGAGTCACCACCCGATTGTCGCGTCGCCGGTTTGCCGGCGGCGGCGGACGACCCCGCCGGCGAGCGTCGCACCATGAGGCATCCATGATGACCGGATTGCGACCGTACGTCGCCGACATGCTCCATCGACCCAACGCCCGCCGTGACGTGCGAATCGACGCGTCGCATCTCGACGGCGTGTCGGTCGCGGCCACGGTTCTCGACCCCGACGAGCCGCTCATCCTCACGGCGACCCTCGAGTGCGTGGCCGACGGCATCGTCGTCCGGGGCCGGGTCACCGGGCGCTGGCAGGCGCCGTGCGCGTGCTGCCTGATCGAGGCCGGCGGACCGCTGGACTGTTCGATCTCCGAGCTGTTCGAGGCCAATCCGATCGAGGGTGAGACCTACCAGCTCGGCGACGACGAGATCGATCTCGAGCCCGCCGTCCGCGACGCGGTGCTGCCCGAGCTGCCGGCCGCGCCCCGCTGTCGGGACGACTGTCAGGGGCTGTGCGCGGGCTGCGGCGCAGACCGCAACGTCGCCGACTGCGAATGCGACCCCGAACCACCCGATCCGCGATGGGACGCCCTGGCCGAGCTGCGGCTGTCCTCGTGACCCGACCACCGACTCGGCTCGGCTGAGCTGACCCCGACGCATCAGGAGAAACCGTGGCTGTTCCCAAGCGCAAGACCCCCCGCTCGAAGACCCGATCCCGTCGAGCCGCCAACTGGCGTCTCGAGGCCCCGGCGCGCTCGCTGTGCCCGAACTGCGGTGCGGTGAAGTTGCCCCACATCGTGTGCGGCAACTGCGGGTGGTACAAGGGTCGTCACGTCATCGAGGTGGACTAGCGGGTCGAGCGGGAGCGATTCGACATGGAAGGAACCTGCGTTGTCGCCATTGATGCGATGGGTGGTGACCGAGCACCGGACGAGATCGTCACCGGCGCGCTGGACGCGGTCGCCGAGCTCGACGTGGGTGTCCTCCTCGTCGGCCGGCGCGAGGCGATCGAGCCGCTGTTCCCCGCCAACACCGCGCCCCCGGGTGTGGAGGTTCTCGACGCCCGTGACGTCGTCGCGATGGACGAGGATGCCGTGGCTGCGGTACGGACCAAGCAGGACTCGTCGCTCGTTCGGGCCGCCGAAGCCGTCCGCGACGGCCGCGCCCACGCGCTCGTCGGCGCCGGCAACACCGGGGCGACGATGGCCGGCGCGCTCTTGGGTTGGGGCCGGATCCGGGGCGTGGCCCGACCGGGTATCGCGGTGCCCATCCCCGTGCCCGGGTCCCGGCCGCAGATCCTCATCGACGGTGGCGCCACGGTGGACTGCGACCCCGAGTGGCTCGTCCAGTTCGCCCGCATGGCCCGGGCGTACGCCACGGTCAGGTTCGGTACGGCCGAGCCGACCGTCGGACTTCTGTCCAACGGAGAGGAGCCGGGCAAGGGTGACGACCTCCGCAAGCGCGTCTCCCCGTTGCTCGAAGCCGTACCCGGCTTCATCGGAAACGTCGAGGGTCGTGACCTCATGACCACCCGGCCCGACGTCGTCGTCACCGACGGTTTCACCGGCAACATCGCCCTCAAGACGCTCGAGGGAGCGCTCCGCCAGATCGCGGGTCTGGTGTTCGGCATCCTCGACTCGACGCCCGAGGCCAAACAGGCCGGCGAGGTGGTCGCGCCCCTGCTCATCGAGGCCGCGGCCGATCTCGATCCCGACGCCACGGGGGGCGCGGCGCTGCTCGGCGTCAACGGCGTGTGTGTGATCTCCCATGGCGCTTCCTCGGCGCGGGCGATCGTCAACGCGATCAGGGTGGCGGCAGATTGTGTCGAGGCGGACGTCGTGGGTCGGGTCGCAGTCGCACTGGCGGAAGGCGCCGATGCCCGCTGAGACCCACGTCGGGCGAGACCGCGTCCGGGTCGACGGCGTTGCCCGCTGCGTCCGCGAGCAGATCACTGACGTGCTCGATCTCGACGACGCGGCGCGGCTCACCGACGACGCGGACCTCTGCGCTGATCTCGGTGCGGACGAGCTCACGCGCATCGACCTCGTGGAGGCGATCGAGGCGGACCTGGGTGAGCGCACCGTTGGTTTCGCGATCGATGACGAGGACCTCGCCGATGTGCGGACGGTGGGCGACCTCGTCGACGTGGTCGTGGCCCGGCTCGAACGGGCCGGAGGGCTCGCATGAAACAGCCGATCACCCTTCCGCCGGGTGCCGAGGCGCTCCAGGTTCGTCTCGCGGTGGAGCTCTCCGACCCGGCCGGGTTGCTGCACGCGCTGTCGCACCGCTCGTACTGCGCCGAGCACGCCGAGACCGAGTCCAACGAGCGACTCGAGTTCCTCGGAGACTCCGTGCTCGGACTCGTCGTGACCGATCACCTCTACCGTGCCTATCCCGCCCAGCCCGAAGGCGAGCTCGCGAAGATCCGGGCGGCGGTCGTGAATACCGAGGTGCTCGCCGAGGTCGCGCGCGCGATCGAGCTCGGCGACGCTCTGCGGCTCGGCAAGGGTGAAGACGCTTCGGGTGGCCGCGAGAAGACGTCGATCCTGGCCGACACCCTCGAGGCGGTGATCGCCGCGATCTACCTCGACGCAGGATGGTCCGTCACAGAACGGGTGGTCATGGACCTCGTCGGCCGCTACATCGACATCGCGGCAGCCAGACCGGGTGACTGTGACTACAAGAGCCTGCTTCAGGAGCTCGCGGCGCGCCGATTCGAGCGGCTGCCTCGATACCAGGTGCGCGACGAAGGTCCCGATCACGCGAAGCACTTCTTCGCCGTCGTGCTCGTCGACGGGGAGCCGCGCGGCGAGGGTGAAGGTCGGTCCAAGAAACGAGCCGAACAGATGGCCGCGCACGCCGCGTGGGCGACGCTGTCGGTCGAGCACCCCGCGGACCCTGCGAAACAGCCGTCCGTCACCAGCACGATCAACGGAGAGACCAACCGAGTCGGGAGCGACGATGCCGGAACTACCTGAGGTCGAAGTCATGCGCCGCGACCTCGAGCGTGAGGTGGTCGGGAAGCGCATCAAGAGCGTCGACGTCCCCGGCAGCATGCGGGCCATCCGCCGTCACCGCCAACGGAAGCTCTTCACCGCTCCGCTGGAGGGATGCAAGATCACCGCAGTCGACCGCCGAGGGAAGTACCTCGTCCTCACACTCGACAGCGGGGACGCCATCGTCGTGCATCTCGGAATGGCGGGCCAGCTCCGTCGGGCCAAGACCGCCCGCGAGAAGATGGCCAAACACACCCACGTCGTCATCTCGTTCAGCCAGGGTGGCCAGCTCCGATTCGTCGACCCGCGCACGTTCGGTGAGATGTTCGTCACCCACGCCGACGACGTGGACAAGGAAGTCGAAGAGCTCACCCATCTCGGCTACAACCCGCTCGAAACCGCGGTCTCTTGGGACTACTTCGGAGAGCTGGTGCGGGCCCGCAAAGCCAAGCTGAAGCCGTTGCTCATGGATCAGAAGTTCATCGCAGGCATCGGCAACATCTACAGCGACGAGATCCTGTTCACCGCCGGGCTGCGCTGGGACCGGGCGAGCGAGTCGCTGTCGCCCGAGGAGGTGCGCCGGCTCTACCGGGCGATCAGCGAGGTCCTGCACGACGCGGTGAAGTACCGGGGCTCCTCGCTGAGCGATGGGCAATACGTCGACCTGTTCGGAAAGCCGGGCGAGTACCAGCTCCACCACAAGGTCTACGCCCAAGAAGGCCAGGCCTGTCGGCGCTGTCGTCGCCCGATCGTGAAGGGCAAGGCCGGCAGCCGTTCGACGTATTACTGCGAGGCCTGCCAGGTCTGACCCATCTCACCGACATTCGAGGCGACCGGTGACTCAACCGGCGAGTCGACCGGCGAAACGCCAGGCGCGCGTCCGGGTCGTCGTGTCCGGCCGCGTGCAGGGCGTGTGGTTTCGAGACACCTGCCGGGACGAAGCTCGCGTCGCGGCGGTGTCCGGCTGGGTGCGCAACAACCATGACGGCACGGTCGAGGCCGTCTTCGAAGGTCCACCGGCGGCAGTTGACTCACTGGTCGAGTGGTGCCGGTCGGGGCCGCCTCGAGCTCAGGTGGAGGGGGTCGCGCTGAGGTACGAATCGCCCATCGGCGAGGTCGGATTCCGCGTCCGGTGATCCCTGACGCGGCCTCGCCGGGTCGCTACGCTCGACGGTGCGTCGCCTTTCCGGTGTCGGCCGGCGGAGTGTCGACCCCAGGACCGAGCAAAGGACGTGCGTGTTCCTCAAGTCGTTGACGCTGCGAGGCTTCAAGTCCTTCGCGGACAAGACCGTGCTCGATTTCGAACCGGGCGTGACGGTCGTCGTGGGCCCGAACGGGTCGGGCAAGTCGAACCTCGTGGATGCCGTTGCCTGGGTGCTCGGCGCGCAGGGCGCGCGGTCGTTGCGCGGCTCGAAGATGCACGACGTCATCTTTGCCGGTACCTCCAAACGGGCCTCGCTCGGACGAGCCGAGGTCTCCCTCACGATCGACAACACCTCGGGGACGCTCCCCATCGAGTTCTCGGAGGTGACGATCACGCGGACGCTGTTCCGCACCGGCGAGTCCGAGTACCAGCTCAACGGCGCTCCCTGTCGCTTGCTCGACATCACCGAGCTGCTGTCCGACTCGGGCATCGGGCGCCAGCAGCACGTGATCGTGGGCCAGGGCCAGCTCGACCAGGTGCTGAACGCCCGGCCCGAGGACCGGCGCGCGATCATCGAAGAAGCGGCCGGGATCCTGAAGTACCGCAAGCGGCGCGAGAAGGCCGAGCGTCGCCTCGAGGCCACCGAGGCCAGCCTGCTGCGGCTCAACGACCTGCTCCGCGAGGTCCGCCGTGGTCTTGCTCCGCTGCAACGCCAGGCCGATGCGGCTCGCCGCCATGACGGTCTCGTCGCCGAGGCCCGTGGCATCCGATTGCATCTGATCGGCCACGAGGTCGCCGGGCTCCAGACCCGCCTCGAGCGTCTCACCGACGACGCCGGCTCGCTCGGCACCCGCGATCGCGAGGTCAACCAACGGCTGGCGGAACTCGACGGCGCCGTGATGGAACGCGAACGGACTCTCACCGATCTCGGCGAGGACAGGCTGCCCGACGCCATGGTGCGCGCCGGGCGTCTCCGCGAACGCGTCCGCGGGCTCATCGCCCTCGTTGGCGAGAAGCAGCGCGGCCTCGCCCGCGAGCTCGCGGCCGCGGCCGACGAAGGGGTCATCGAAACGCTGGTGGCCGACGCGGCCTGGGCGCGGGCCGAGCTGGACGGCGCCGACGAGGAGTCGGCCCACCTCGACGGCCAGGTCCAGGCGATCGCGGTGGCCGAGGCCGAGCTCGACCGCGATCGCGCCGTGGCCGCCGAGGTACGGACCTCGGCCGAATCCGCCGTGCGCTCGGCTGAGGAGGCGCACCGGCGTGCCGATGCCGATGCCCACCGATGGGAGGCCCGCGCCGAGACGCTCGCGCTCGCGCTCGACGAGACCCGCGACGCCACCCGGGCCGAGGCCCTCGCGGGTATCGACGGCGTCATCGGCCCGCTCGTCGACCATCTCGAAGTCGAAGAAGGCGCCGAAGCGGCCGTGGCCGCAGCGCTGGGTGACGCCATGCGCGCCGTCGTGGTCGAACAGGGCCCTGCCGCCCGCGCCGCGCTCGATCGTCTGAAGCGTGGCGACCTCGACGCGCTGTTGCTCGTGGTCGACGAGCAGGCCAACGTGCAGGGCGAGCTCGCCCCGCCCGGGACCCAACCGGTCGCGAACTACGTGAGGGCTCTGCGACCCGGCGTCGAAGCCGCGCTCGCTCGTCTGCTCGCAGGGACGGTACTGGTCGACGGCCCCTGGACCGCCGCGCTCGACCTCGTGCTCGCCCGACCGGATGTCACCGTGGTCACCATGGCCGGTGACCGCTTCGGCGGCCGGGGCGCTTGGGTCGCCGGTGGTGGCGCGGTGAGCGGTGTCACCCGGGCGACGCTGGACGAAGCCCGGGACCGAGCAGGCCAGGCCGCCGCCGAGCGCACCCGCGCCGACGGCTCGCTCCGTGCCGCGCGCGACCAGCTCGCGGCCGTGGGCGGTGACGTCGACGAGCGCCTTGTCGAGGTCACGCGGCGGCGTCGCGAGGTCGACGTGCGGGTCGCCACCCTGGCGGAACGCCGCGAGATGCTCGCCGCGCGGCTCGGAGCTGTCGAGGAACGGCTCGCCGCCCAAGACAACGACGCCCAGGCCGACGCCGAACGTGCCCGCGCCGCGCTCTCGCGTCGGGCCACGGCGTACGAGGAGCTGGCGGGCCGCATCGCCCGTCATCGCGAGGCCGCCGACGCGCTGCACGACCGCCTGGAGGAGCGGCGCCGCGCCCGGACCGAGGCCGCGAGCGCGGCCGGCGCCGAGCTCGATCAGCTCCGACGTGAGCGTCGAACGCTCGAAGGTGAGCTCGCGGGCGTTCGCGAGCGGAGCCAGCGTCGTGAGGTCACCGAGGTAGAGACGAAGCTCCGGCTCGAGAATGTGCTCGAACGGCTGCGCACCGACTTCGACTGCGAGCCCGCGGCCGCGCTGGACGCGCCCGCACCCGAGGTGCCCGAGGGAACGACCATGGCCGGTCGGGCACGCGACCTGGAACGCGAGATCCGGCTCATGGGTCCGATCAACCCGCTCGCGCTCGAGGAGTACGACGCGCTCCAGGAACGTAACGAGTTCCTGGTCAGCCAGCTGGACGATGTGAAGAGCTCACGTCGCGACCTGCAGCGGGTCATCAAGGCCGTGGACAAGGAGATCGTCTCGGTCTTCGAGCAGGCCTACGCCGACGTCGAGCGCAGCTTCACCGACCTGTTCTCGACGCTGTTCCCCGGCGGCTCCGGCCGTCTGACCCTCACCGACTCGGAGAACCTGCTCACGACCGGCATCGAGATGGAGGCGCGGCCGTCGGGCAAGAACGTCCGCACCCTCTCCCTGCTGTCCGGCGGTGAGCGATCGCTGACCGCGCTGGCGTTCCTCCTCGCCGTGTTCCGGGCCCGGCCATCGCCCTTCTACCTCATGGACGAGGTGGAGGCCGCGCTCGACGATGTCAACCTGCACCGGTTCCTCGAGCTCGTCCATGAGTTCCGTGACGAAGCACAGCTGCTCATCGTCTCGCACCAGAAGCGAACCATGGAAGCCGCCGACTGCCTCTACGGCGTCTCGATGCCGCCCGGTGGTTCGAGCCGCGTCGTGAGCCAGCGCATGAGCGGCGAACTGGCGATCACCTGATCGTGCCGTGAGCTCCGTGCTCGCCGTGCTGGTCACGGCTGCCTCGTCGTCGTCGAGCGCCGAGAAGATCGACGCGTGTGGTCAGGCCGGCAAGCAGTCGTGGCTTTGTGGCGTCACCTACGACATCACCGGCAGCGAACGCGGCGCGGAGATCGCGGACTACTTCGCCACCCCGCTCCGCATCCTGTGGATCGTCCTCATCGCCTACGTGACGGTACGGTGCCTGCGTCTCCTGGTCGGTCGAGTCGTGAAGCGCCTGGCCGCCGAGGGCGCGACGGACCGCATCGACAATCTGCGCCGACGCACCGGGCTCGCGCTCTTGGACACCGGACCCGTGCCCGGCCTGCGCCGGCGCCTGCGCGCCGAGACGATCGGCGCAGTGCTGCGCAGCGTCGTCTCGCTGCTCGTCTGGTCGACCGCCGTCGTGATGGTCCTCCACGAGGTCGGAGTGAACCTCACGCCGCTGTTCGCGGGCGCCGGGATCTTGGGCGTGGCGATCGGGTTCGGATCGCAGGCCCTCGTGCGGGACTTCCTGTCGGGGCTGTTCATGATTCTCGAGGACCAGTACGGCGTGGGCGACGTGATCGACGTCGGGGAGGCAACCGGCACCGTCGAGGGGGTGAGCCTGCGTACGACACGGCTGCGGGACGTCGAGGGCACCGTGTGGCACGTGCCCAACGGTGAGATCCGCCGCGTCGGGAACAAGTCACAGCAGTGGTCGCGGGCGGTGCTCGACGTGGCGCTCGCCCCCAGCACCGACGTCGACGAGGCGACCGCGTTGATCGAGCAGGTCGCGGCGGAGCTATGCGCCGACGAGCACTTCGCGCCGGTCATCCTGGACGCCCCCGAGGTCTGGGGGGTCGAAGCGGTCGACCCCGATCGGGTCACGATCCGCCTGGTCGTCAAGACGAAACCGCTGGAGCAGTGGCGGGTGAGCCGAGCGCTTCGGGCTCGGATCAAGAAGGCGCTCGACGCCGCGGGCTACGACCTCCCGGTGCCCCAGCAGCTCACCGTGTTCGCCACGCCGGGGTCCAAGACGGCCAGTGGTGGCGGTCCGGGCGATCCCACGACTGATCACTAGGGTCACCGACCGTGTCCGAGCTGGTTGTCGTCGCGATCATCGTCGCCTTCGGCGTCGTGCTCGTCGGCGTCGGCCTCGTCGCGTCACGACGGTCCGGACGCGACGGCCGCGGGACCCGGCCGGCGCCCACGGTTCGGTCCGAGACGCCGGCGCCACCCGAGGTCGACCTTCCCGACGTCGCCGCACCCGAGACGTCGCCGGACGAAGTGGCCGAGGTAGAAGCCCAGGTCGAGGCCGAACTGGAGCGGGAGGCATCGGTTGTTGCCGAACCGGACCTCGAACCGGACCTCGAACCGCTGCCCCGGCCACGTCTGCGCGATCGTCTGAGCAAGACGCGAGCCGCGCTCGCCGGTGCGTTCGGCACCCTGGCCGGCCGCAGTCAGATCGATGACGACACCTGGGGCGACCTGGAAGAGGCTCTGATCCTCGCCGACGTCGGTGTTCCGACGACCACCCGCATCGTCGCGGATGTGAAGGCCCGCGTCGCGGCCGACAAGATCTCCGACCCCGACGGAGTGCTCGACGTGCTGAAGGCGGAGCTACGCGACGTCCTCGACACGGGTGACAGAGCTCTGCGCGCCCCCGCCGGTGAGACGAACGTGTGGATGTTCGTCGGCGTGAACGGTGTCGGCAAGACGACCACGATTGCCAAGCTCGCCCAGCGCGAGATCGCCGCGGGCCACTCGGTCATCATGGCCGCCGCCGACACTTTCCGCGCCGCCGCCGCCGAGCAGCTCGCAACGTGGGCCGATCGGGTCGGCGCCGACCTCGTCCGCGGCCAGGAGGGAGCAGACCCCGGCTCGGTGGTGTTCGACGCCATGAGCGCCGCGCAGGGTCGTCGCGCCGATCTGGTGCTCGTCGACACCGCCGGTCGCCTCCACACCAAGGTCAATCTCATGGAGGAGCTGAAGAAGCTTCGCCGCATCGTCGAGCGCACGCCCGGCGCGCTCGAGGAGGTGCTCCTCGTCATCGACGCATCGACCGGCCAGAACGGCCTCACCCAGGCTCGGAAGTTCACCGAAGCCGTTGCGGTGACCGGCGTCGTGCTCACCAAGCTCGACGGCACCGCCAAGGGTGGCATCGTGCTCGCGATCCAGTCCGAGCTCGGCATCCCGGTGAAGGTCGTCGGGGTGGGTGAGGGCGCCGATGACCTCGTGCCGTTCGATCCCGCCGAGTTCGTCACTGCGCTCTTCGACTGATCGCCGGCTGGCCGGGCGGTGCCGGGCTGCCGGCGAGGCCGATCCGTACCGGGACTACTGCGGGGCGTTCGCGAGATCGAGGTACGTGTAGTACCAGTTGCGCGTCATGTCGAGAATCTGCTGGCGATGCCAGGGGTAGGGAACGTGACCGAGGCCTTCCCAGCTGTAGAAGACGGCGGGGAGGCCCGCGGCGATGGCCGAGTTGTACGTGTTGTCGGCCCAAGCCCGCGAAACGAGCGGATCGACCTTGTTGTGAAAGAAGATCGCGGCCGCGTCACCGGCTCCGATCGGCCCGCTGAGCAGCGCCGCTCCCGAGATGGACTGCGCGGCCTTGACCGCGTGTGAGTAGCCCTGGTGGTCGCCGGGCGCCGGGTTCTCACCGCTGTAGCCGACGTTGAGGGCGATGATCGCCCCCGCCGATGAGCCGCCGATGGCGATGCGACCCGGGTCGATGCCGTAGGTCGCGGCGTTCGCTCGGAAGTACCGCACCGCGGTCTGCGCGTCCTCGGTTGCGTTGATGATCGCCTGCAGACAGGAAGCCCCGGGAGTCGCCGTGGAGCAGCCGGGTGAGTCCACGCGGTAGTCGATCGAGGCGGTGACGTAGCCCTTCCGGGCGAACTCAGTGGCCTGGTCGACGATCTCGGGCGAGCTCTTGGTGCCGCCGGAGAAGCCGCCGCCGTGCACCCAGATGGCGAGCGGTCGAGCGGTGATCACGTCGCCGACCGGCTCGTAGACATCGGCCAGCAAGGTGACGGTCTGGCCCTGCTGATCGACCGAGCTGCCGAAGACGACGTCGGCGGTCTGGGTGACGTCGGCGAAGATCGCGTCGCGATAGCGCAGTGGCGCCGGTCCGGCCGGGGACGGGTTGGGGGTGCAGGCTGCGGCGACGAGCGCGAGTGCCGCGACTGCGGCGATGAGAACACCTCGGCGACGCCGCATCCTGTTTTCCCCTCCGTGGCTGCGCGCCCATGGTAGCGAGCCGCGCGTCGATACGATGACCCTCCCATGTTCGACACTTTGTCCGATCGTCTTGACGGAATTTTCACCCGACTCCGCAGCCGGGGCCGTTTGTCCGAGCGCGATATCGACGACGTGTGTCGTGAGATGCGCCTCGCATTGCTCGAAGCCGACGTCAACGTGCGGGTGGTCAAGCAGTTCATCGGTCGCGTCAAGGAACGAGCCCACGAAGAGGATGTCTCCAAGAGCCTGAGTCCGGCCCAGCAGGTCATCAAGATCGTCAACGAGGAGCTCGTCGCCACCCTGGGCGGCATCAGCGGCAAGCTCGAGATGAGCTCCAAGCCGCCGACGGTCGTGATGCTCTGTGGATTGCAGGGTTCCGGCAAGACGACCGCCGCGGCCAAGCTCGCGCGCCAGCTCAAAGGCCAGGGTCTGGGTGTCTTGCTCGTCGCCGCGGACCTCCAGCGTCCGGCCGCGGTCGAACAGCTCCGTGTTCTCGGCCGACAGATCGACGTGCCCGTGTACTCCGCGCCCGACGACGAGTTGGCCGAAGGCCGCGCCGACCCGGTCGCGCTTGCGCGAGGCGTGCACGACGAAGCCGCCCGTCTCGGCCGGAACGTCGTCATCGTGGACACCGCCGGTCGCCTGCAGATCGACACCGAGCTGATGGGCGAGCTCGCGGACGTGCGTGACGTCGTGCAACCGCACGACACTCTCCTCGTTGTCGACGCCATGACCGGCCAGGAGGCCGTGAACGTCGCGACCGCGTTCGACGACGCGATCGGTATCGACGGTGTCGTCCTCACCAAGATCGACGGCGACGCGCGTGGCGGTGCCGCGCTGAGCGTCAAGGAGGTCGTCGGCAAGCCCATCCTCTTCGTCGGTACGGGCGAGAGGCTCGAGGACTTCGAGCCGTTCCATCCCGACCGCATGGCCGGGCGGATCCTCGGCATGGGTGACGTCCTGACGCTCATCGAGAAAGCCGAGGAGGTGTTCGATGACGGCGCGGCACAGAAGGCCGAGGAGAAGCTCCGCAAGGGACAGTTCACCCTGGCGGACTTCCTTGACCAGATGCGCCAGGTGAAGAAGATGGGTCCGCTGCAGAGCGTCATGAAGCTCATGCCGGGCCTCCCGAAGGAGCTCAAGGATGCCGAGTTGGATGACAGCGAGCTCGCTCGGGTGGAAGCGATCATCTGCTCGATGACCCCGGCCGAGCGTGACGATCCGGCGCTCATCAGCGGATCCCGCCGGTCTCGGATCGCCCGGGGGAGTGGCACGACGACCTCGGAGGTCAACGCCTTGTTGAAGCAGTTCAAGATGGTGCAACAGATGATGCGCTCGGTCGCCCAGGGCAAGCGTCCGAAGCTCCCGATCCCGGGGATGTAGCCTCTGGGGTCCCGAGTTCTGGTCCGGCGCCTTGACGCTCGGTCCGGAGTCGGTGATGAGATCGTCGTCCAGTCGTCCGAGTGCTCGAGTGAGGTTTGTCGCGTGGCCGTGAAGATCCGCCTGATGCGGGTGGGAAAGAAAAAGCAACCGAGCTACCGGGTCGTCGTCGCCGATGGGCGCTCCCCACGCGACGGCCGCTACATCGAGATCATCGGCCAGTACGGCCCCCGCCAAGATCCGTCGGTTGTCACGATCGACGACGACAAGGCCTTGGCCTGGCTGCGCAAGGGTGCCCAGCCGACCGACGTCATCCAGAAGCTGCTCACCCAGACCGGTGTCTGGGAGCGCTACTTGGGTGAGCGCGGCAAGACGGTCGCGCCGCGCACGGGGGGCACCAAGCGCACCGAGCCGAAGCTGTCGAGGAAGGCGCAGGCCCGTGCCGCAGCCGGGGCGGGGGCAGCCTCCGCCGGTGACCAGCCCAAGGCCTCCGCCGGTGACCAGCCCAAGGCCTCCGCCGGTGACCAGCCTGACGCGGCCTCCACCGGTGACGAGCCCAAGGCCTCCGCCGGTGACGAGCCCAAGGCCTCCGCCGACGGCGATTCGAGCGATGACGGTTCCACCCAGGAGGCGCCGGCGTGACCGATGACCAGGACCTCGACGACGAAGAGGACTACGAAGAGGACTACGACGACGAGCCGGACGGCAACCGCATCGTCGGCGCCCGGTCGCAGGCGATCGTCGAGCACGTTGCTCGTAGCGTCGCCGAGGAGCCTGACGCCGTCGAGGTCGACATCGAAGAGCGTCGCGGCGAGGTGACCTTGCTCGTGCGGACCAGCCCCGGCGACATGGGTCGCCTCATCGGGCGGCGCGGTCGGGTCATCCAGGCGCTGCGCCAGGTCGTACGCGTTGCCGGAAGCTCCGAGGGCATCACGGCCAACGTCGAAGTCTTGGAGTAAGGCGGGCCCAGTGCGGCTCGAGGTCGGTCGGGCCGGACGAGCCCACGGCTTGCGCGGTGAGATCACGGTCTCACTCATCACCAACCGGACCGAGCGGGTCGAACCCGGCGCGGTCCTCTACGCGGGTGATCAGGCCCTGGTGGTCGACTCGTCCCGGCCGAACCGGGGACGCTGGGTCGTCGCCTTCGAAGGGATCACCGATCGAGGCCAGGCGGAGGCGCTCACGGGCTGCGTCCTCACCGCCGATGCGGCGGGGGAGCCGCCCGACGGCGGGGTCTGGCTTCACGACTTCGTCGGCGCGTCCGTGCGGGACACCTCGGGAGCGACCCTCGGTCGCGTGACCGCGATCGACGCGAACCCCGCCCACGACATCCTCGTCATCGACGACACATTGCTGGTGCCCGTGATCTTCGTGACCGACTACGGCGCCGACGCGATCGTCGTGGACGTCCCCGATGGCCTCGTCGACCTGAATCGGCGCTGAGGCGTGCGGATCGACGTCTTCACCATCTTCCCGGACTATCTCACCGGCCCACTGTCGGTGTCGCTGTTGGGACGCGCCCGGGCAGAAGGCCTCGTCGACGTAGCCGTGCACGACCCGCGCGATCACACGACCGACCGTCATCGCAGCGTCGACGACACGCCGTTCGGCGGAGGCGCCGGGATGGTGATGCGACCCGAGCCGCTGTTCGCCGCGGTCGAGGCTGCCGACGTCGTACGACCCGTCGTGCTGTTGTCGGCAGCCGGCCGGCGGTTCGACCAAGGCTTGGCCCGTGAGCTCGCCGACGGTGAGGGCTTCGCGCTCGTGTGTGGTCGCTACGAGGGGGTCGACCAGCGGGTCGCCGATCATCTGTGCGACCTGGAAGTGTGCGTCACCGACGCGGTCCTGGCCGGCGGTGAGGTCGCGGCGCTCATGGTCATCGAGGCCGTTGCTCGTCTGGTTCCCGGGGTCATGGGCAACGCGACGTCGGCCGAGGACGAGTCGTTCGGGCCCGATGCCCGACTGGAGTACCCGCAGTACACCCGACCGGCCGAGTTCGGCGGCTGGTCGGTCCCTGAGGTGCTGCAATCGGGTGACCACGCCCGGATCCGGCGCTGGCGTCAGGCCCAGTCGCTGCGACGCACGCTGGATCGCCGGCCCGATCTCCTGGTCCCGGCGGACCTCGGGCCGGTGGAGGTATCACTCTTGGAAGAGTTCGGGCTCGATCGCTGATCCGGTGTGCCGCCCGCTCGCGGTCTAGAATTGGTTTTCGCCAACACCGCTGCTCGAGCCGTCGGAGATGTCGCGCCATGAACCCTACTGATCTCGTCGACCGAGCCCAACTGCGCGAGGGCATCCCCGACTTCGTGCCGGGTGACACCGTGCGGGTCGACGTCCGCGTCATCGAGGGCAGCCGCGAGCGGGTCCAGGCTTTTCAGGGCGTCGTCATCCGCCGCCAAGGTGGCGGGTCGCGCGAGACGTTCACCGTGCGAAAGGTGAGCTTCGGGGTGGGCGTCGAACGCACCTTTCCGCTGCACGCGCCGACCGTGGCCCGGATCGAGGTCGTCACCCGCGGTGACGTGCGCCGGGCCAAGCTCTACTACCTCCGTGACCGCGTCGGGAAGGCCGCGAAGGTCAAGGAGAAGCGGGTCTGAGCACGGGATCCCCGATCCGGCCGATTGCGGTCGGACCGGCGTGGGCGGCGTCGTAGGATCAGGGGCGTGAGCGCCGACGATCTGGAGCGGTACGAAACCGATATCGAGCTCCAGCTCTACAAGGAGTACCGCGACGTTCTCCCCATGTTCACCCACGTGGTGGAGACCGAGCGCCGCTTCTACCTCACGAACTCGGTGCAGCTGGATGTTCGTAGTGAGGGCGGCCGAACCTATTTCGAGCTGCGGCTCGCCGACGCTTGGGTCTGGGACATGTACCGCCCGGCCCGCTTCGTCACGAACGTGCGCGTCGTCACGTTCAAGGATGTCAACGTAGAAGAGCTCGCGAGCAAGGACCTGTAGGCCGAGTCGGTCATGGACGACCGCAAGACCGCCGCGGACCGGCGACGCGCGCTCGGTGCCCGCGGTGAGGACGCCACCGCGCGGCGCTACGAGGCCGACGGCTACGAGGTGCTCGACCGGAACTGGCGGTGCCGCGACGGCGAGCTCGATCTGGTGGTGTCGCGGGACCGGGTGCTCGTGTTCTGCGAAGTCAAGACCCGTTCGAGTGATCGGTTCGGCGCTCCGGTCGAAGCCGTGACGCGCGACAAGCGCCGTCGCATCCGCCGGCTCGCGGCTCGTTGGCTCGACGAACACCAGCTTGTCGTTCGGGAGCTTCGTTTCGACGTGGCCTCGGTGCTGGCGACCGGGGGTCAGCTCGAGATCGACGTGATCGAGGCTGCCTTCTAGGTGCCGTCAGCCGGCCCGCGCGGCCGGCGCGGTGCTCGGGTCCGACGGCGGACCTCAGCCCTCCAGCAGGGCGTATGCCAGTGGCGGCGCCGATCGGGGTCATCGACCGGCACCACGACCTCGTGGCCGGTACCCGGCCGTATCTCGTGATCACAGCCAGGACAGCGGTACGTCTTGACCGCCTGGTACGGCTGGATGTGGCGCACGTCGATGTCACCGGCGAATCGGTTGTCGTCCCAGCCCGGCGTCATCAGAGGCCGAGGAGCGCCCACGCCATGAGCGCGACGATCACGACGAACGCGACCCCGACGACGATCGCGTCACTCCTGCGGTCGCCGCGCCGGGAGAAGGGGTTGTAGCCCACGCCGCTACGGTAGCTGCGGTCCGCGACGGGAGAGCAGGGATGGCCGAGACCTACGAGACCGTGAGCGTGACTCGCGCCGAGGGGATCGTGACCGTGACGCTCGAGCGTCCCGACAAGAAGAACGCGATCAACGGCGCGATGTGGCACGAGCTGATCGCCGTGTTCACCCAGGTCGAGGACGAACCCGATGACCGTGTCCTCGTCATCACCGGCCGGGGCGACGGGTTCTGCTCGGGGGCCGATCTCACCGATTCGTCGGTGAGCGACGTGACCGCCGGGGTCGGTTCCTCGGTGCGGCACATGCGCATCGTCGGTCGGTGCGCGCTGGCGCTCCACGAGCTGTCGAAGCCGACGATCGCAGCGGTGAACGGTGTCGCGGCCGGCGCGGGCTGCAACCTTGCGCTCGGCTGTGATCTCGTGATCGCGGCTGACCGGGCACGTTTCATCGAGATCTTTGCCGAGCGGGGCCTCGTCGTGGACTTCGGGGGCTCGTGGATCCTTCCCCGCCTCGTCGGGCTCCACCGCGCCAAGGAGCTCGTGCTGCTCGCCGAGCCGGTCACCGCAGGGGAGGCCCACGCGATGGGCCTTGTCAACGGGGTCGTCGCGGCCGACGCGCTCGACGCCGAGGTCGCCCGCATCGCCCGTCGGCTCGCGTCGCTGCCTCCGGTCCAGCTCTCGGCATCCAAGCGGCTGTTGAACCAGTCGCTCCAGGTGTCGATGGCCGAGGCGCTCGAATCCGAAGGCATCGCCCAGTCGCTGATGTTCCGATCCACGGACACGACCGAGGCGATGCTCGCGTTCGTCCAGAAGCGAGAGCCGACGTTCCGGGGGGAGTGAACGCCGGCTACCGCTGAGCGCGCCGGCACGCTCCGGCGTGCGCGTCGAGGCCAGGTGCCGGTGAGCTCAGGTGGTCGCGTCGACGGCGGTGTCGATGCCGGCGGCCTCGCGGGCCGCCTGCACCTCGTCCCAGTCAGGTTCGATGATCCGACGCAGCAGGCTGTTGTGGGCCTCCCACGCCGCGCCGCAGCACGAGCAGGTGAGCATCAGCGAACCGCCGGAGAACGCCTCCGCGGAGATGGGTTGCGCGTCGTAGGGACACCGTTCGAAGGTCACGTTCGTATTGTCGGCAGCGCGGCGCGCTCGCTTGACTGGCGGCTCGCTTTCTTCGGGCAACTCTCAGGAGCGGGCGTTCCGGACCGGGCTGGGGAGACTGCGATCCGGTTCGCCGGGTCGATCCGGGCGGGCTCACCTGGGCCACCATTGGCCTCGTTCGGAGTGGGCCCAGCGGTCGCGGGTCAGCCGGCAGAGGGCTTCGGCGACCGAGCCGAGCGGAAGGTTCGTCCGTTGGGCGAGCTCGTCGAGCGTGGCGGGTTCGCCGCCGAGCGCGTGGTGAACGGTCTGCGCGTCTCCCGAGAGTGGGGGTCGGGCCGGCGTCGCGTCGGAGCCGGTTCGGCGAGCGCCCGGGGTCATGCCGATGCCGAGCAGCACGTCGTCGGTGTCGAGGAGCGGCTGGGCGCCATCGCGGATGAGCTCGTTGCAGCCTTGGGCGGCAGGGTTCCGACGCGAACCCGGCATCGCGAAGACGTCGCGGCCGTAGCGGAGCGCGTGCTCTGCGGTGATGCGGGCACCGCCCCGGACCGTGGCCTCCACGACGACGGTGATGTCCGCGAGCGCCGCGATGATCCGGTTGCGGGTCGGGAACCGCTCCGGGCTCGGCTGCGTGCCGAAGCCGAGCTCGCTGACGACCAGGCCGTCGGCGCGGACCCGTTCGTACAGCGACCGATGCCGGCGCGGGTACTCGATGTCGAGGCCGGTGGCGACGACCCCGACGGTTCTGCCCCCGGCGTCGAGGGCACCGGAATGGGCGGCGGCGTCGATGCCGATGGCCATGCCACTCACGATGGTGACTCCGGCTTCGGCCAGCTCGGCGCCGAGCTGGTGGGCATCGGCCAGTCCGTGTGGCGTCGCCGCCCGGGTTCCCACGATCGCGACGCGGGGTGCTTCCAGGGCGCCGGCGCGCCGGCCTTCGGCGAGGAGCAGCGCGGGATGGTCGGCCACGGTGGTCACGTCGATGGGGTAGCCCGCGTCGGCCCCGAGGAGCAGGCCGGTCTCGCGGGCTCCCACCAACGTCCGAGCGCGCATCGTCACGGTATCGGTGACATGCGCCCGCCACAATCGGGCGAGTCGCGCCGGGGTCCCCGGCGATGGGCGGGGTGCGATCACCCGGCCGGTCTCTCCCGCGCGCACGGCCGCGAGCGCTCCCTGCGGATCCGGCCACTCGCCCATGACTCGGCGCAGGCGCGCCGCGGTGATCTCGGGGAGTGCGGCGAGCACGGCCGCGGCCCCAACTCGTTCCGGCGAGTGATTCGCGGCGGTGGGGGTTGGCGCCATTACGGCACCTCGCTGCGCAGGACGCTCGCGGTGGCGAGATCCGATGGGGCGATCTCGGCCCGGCCGTCCAGGTCGGCGAGGGTGCGGGCCACCCGGCGGACTCTGGCCGCGCCCCGGCCGGTCAGCTCCCGTTCGCCGGCGAGGTCGTGCCAGGCCCGGGTGGCGTCGGCCGAGAGTGACACGAACCGCTCGAGCGCGCCCGCCGGTACCTGGGCGTTGCGAGTCCACGGCGTGGCCCGCAGCCGCCGGCGCTGGCGCGCCACCGCGGCGGCGACGCGTGCCCGAGTCTCCGCCGACGTCGGACCGGCCGGCGAGTCAGTCGGGGTCGGTTCGACGCGCAGGCGCAGGTCGAACCGGTCGAGCAGCGGCGCCGACAGGCGCCGGGCGTAGCGCGCGAGCTGGCCGCGATCGCACCGACAGCGGGCCGACTCCAGCCCGCACGGGCACGGATTGGTGCAGGCCACCAGCACGAACCGGGCCGGCAGGGCCAGCGAGATTCCCTGGCGGGCGATCCGCACGACACCGTCCTCCAGCGGTTGGCGCAGCGCATCCAGCGCGCTCGGAGCGAACTCGCCGAGCTCGTCGAGAAACAGGGCCCCATGGTGGGCGAGGGTGACTTCGCCGGGTTGGGGTCTTCCGCTGCCTCCGCCGACGAGCGCGGGGGTGGAGGCGGTGTGGTGCGGTGCTCGGAACGGTCGGGTGGTGCGCAGCGTTCCGACGGGGCCTTCACCGGCGACGGAGTGGATGCGGGTGACGTCGAGGGCCTCTTCGCCTTCGAGGGGAGCCAGGATCGTGGGGAGGCGCCGGGCGAGCATCGTCTTGCCGGTGCCGGGTGGTCCGACGAACAGCAGGTGGTGGCCGCCCGCGGCACAGGCCTCGAGGGCGAGCCGTGGTGTGGGCAGGCCGCGCACGTCGGCGAGGTCGAGGGGCTCGTCACCGTCGAGGTGGGCTTCGGCCGGCGGTTCGGGCCGCGGCGGTGGCTCCGGCCAGGGAAGCTCGCCTTTGAGGCATGCGCGCAGCTCGACGAGGTTGCGGGCCGGGCGGACGGTGATCCCGTCCACGAGGCCGGCCTCGGCCGCGTTGGCGATCGGCACGACGACCTCGTCTGCGCCGGCGCGTCGGAGGGAGTCGACGAGCGCGAGCACCCCCGGAACGGGGCGGACCGATCCGTCGAGGCCGAGCTCGCCGAGCACCGCGAGTCCCTCGATGGCCGCGTCGGCCACCTCACCTTCGGCGGCCAGCAACCCGATCGCGACGGCGAGCTCGAATCCGGAGCCGGTCTTGCGGACCCCCCCGGGCGCCAGGTTCACGGTGATGCGTCTCATCGGCCAGGTCAGCTCCGATGACAACAGTGCGGCCCGCACGCGTTCGCGTGATTCGCGCCCGGCCGCGTCGGGCAGGCCGACGACCTGATAGCCGGGCAGGCCGTTCGAGACGTGCACCTCGACTCGGACCGGACGTCCGTCGATCCCGACGAGCGTTGCGCTGCGCACCGATGCCAACACGATGGGTTCCCCTCCACACTGGACCCACCCGCCACGGACACACCGCGGCTCACGGGTAGGGGCAAATCGGATGGAGGGCCCGAAACGCCGTGGTATCAACGTGCAACCGGGGCGGCCTCGACGGTCGCGGCCGACACTAGCGACGAGGTCGGACAGTGACCCGAGCCGGCGGGTTGGGCCCGCTCTCGACAATCGAAACGCTCGTCGACGCGCCATCGCTCATCCGCGACGGCCACGGCGTCAACCTCATGAAGACCTGCGCCCGATCGACATGGGCGAACCGCCCGGGATCAGCTCCCGGGCGTCGCCACCCTTTGGGTCCTTGACCAGCTTGGCCATGAGGTCCTGGAACCTCGTCGGTCGTTGCTGCTCCCACATGTCGGGCGGCTCGATCGTGTGCCCGTCGGCCGGGATCACGCGCTCGCCGGTTTCGATCGCGGTCATGGCGCCTCCAGCGCCGGCGCGCGGGGACTGTGTCGTGGACATTCCGAGGGGCGCCGCGAGCGACGGATCTCGTGCAGGATCCAGACGCGGGGTGCGAAGTCCCTCCCCGATGGACCCACCCGCCACCGACTCACCGCGGCTCAG
>Ga0209587_1000176_pt1 | contig 31134 bp, 24 predicted proteins | sample NGEPerD_2_FD_184512 | JGI IMG/M metagenome (GOLD analysis project Ga0209587, IMG submission 184512) | Arctic peat soil microbial communities from the Barrow Environmental Observatory site, Barrow, Alaska, USA - NGEE PermafrostL1-D... | ecosystem: Environmental > Terrestrial > Soil > Wetlands >...
GTCGACGATCATCGTCGCCGCGTCGGTGCCGACGCGGCGACGATGATCGTCGACTACCTCGCGGTCGGTCGCGCCGCGCTCGGGGTGACGCCCACCTTGGACCGGCTCGTGGTGGAGCGCTTCTTCGACGAAGCCGGCGGCATGCAGCTCGTCATCCACTCGCCGCACGGCGGTCGGATCAACCGTGCGCTCGGGCTCGCGTTGCGCAAGAAGTTCTGTCGATCGTTCAACTTCGAGCTGCAAGCCGCCGCGACCGACGACGCCATCGTGATCTCCCTCGGCCCGCACCACAGCTTCCCGCTGGAAGAGGTGACCCGGTACGTGACGAGCGGAGGCGTCACCGAGACCCTGTGTCAGGCCATCCTCGTCTCGCCGCTCTTCTTGTCCCGTTGGCGGTGGAACCTCAACCGCGCGTTGTTGGTGCTGCGGTTCCGCAACGGTCGAAAGAACCCGCCGCCGATCCAGCGCATGGAGGCCGATGACTTCATGGCCGCGCTGTTCCCGCAGGCCGCGGCGTGTCAGGAGAACATCAGCGGTCCGATCGAGATCCCCGATCACCTCGTCGTCCGTCAGACGATCGCCGACACGCTCAACGAAGCGCTCGACATCGACGGTGTGCGCCGGCTGCTCGAGCGCATGGAGTCCTCCGAGGTCGCGGTGCACTGCTGCGATACGACCGAGCCCTCGGTGCTCGCGCACGAGATCATCACCGCCAACCCGTACGCGTTCCTCGATGACGAGGAGCTGCCCAATCGCCGCACGAACGCGGTGCAGCTCCGGCGCGGGCTCCACGTGGACCTGGCGACGATCGGGGCAATCGACGCCGACGCGATCGCCCGTGTGCACGACGAGATCACGCCCGACCCCGCGACGCCCGACGACCTCCACGATCTGTTGAGCTCGCTCGTGGTGACACGAGCGCGTCCGGAGTGGCGTGCGGTATGGGAGCACCTCGTGGCGCGCGGGCGCGCGCAGGTAGTGGAGCGTGACGGGTGCGAGCTGTGGTGCACTACCGAGCGTCGCGACGACGCCGCACAGGCGTTCGCAGGCGAGGAGCCGGCGATTGCGTTGATGCTGCGGGGCCACCTCGAGACCATGGGCATCACGACCGTCGGCGCGCTCGCGGCCGCCACGACGTTGGTGCAGACGCGGGTCGCCGCGGGCCTCGCGGTGCTCCAGCAGGAAGGTTTCGCGTTCCAGGGCCGCTACAGCTCCGTCGCGCGGCGCGCGCCCGATGATCCCGCGGTGACCGAGTGGGTGGCGCGGCGACTGCTCGCCCGGATGCACTCCTACTCCCGCCGGACGCGCCGGGGCGGGGTGCAGGCCGTGACCGCGCAGGACTTCATGCGGTTCCTGTTCCGCTACCAGCACGTCGCGCCGGGCACCCAGCTGCGCGGCGAGGCCGGGCTCCTCGGCGTGCTCGACCAGCTCCAAGGGTTCGAGGCCGCGGCGGTTGCGTGGGAGTCGGAGCTGTTGCCGGCCCGGCTGGACCGGTATCGCAGCGAATGGATCGACCGGCTCTGCCACGACGGCCAGGTGGGCTGGCTCCGCCTCACTCCGCGCGCCCACCAAGACGCCGACGCGCCGGTCGGGCCACCATCGAAGGCGACGCGCATCGCGGTCGTGTTCCGGGCTGACACCCCCTGGCTGCTGGCCGCCAACCGGGGTGAGCACGACCCGGCCGAGCCGACGAGCGGCCCGACCGCCGAGGTGCTCGCGGCGCTGCGGACGCGGGGCGCGTGCTTCGCGGCCGAGCTCGCGGCCGAGATCGGCGGTTCGGTCGGTGGTTCGGTCGGTGGTTCGGTTGAGGAGGTGGAGCGCGCGCTGTGGGACGGCGTGGCGCGGGGCCTCGTCACCGCCGACGGTTTCGGTGCGATGCGCAACCGGGTCGGCGCGGGGCCCCGGCGGCCCGAGACCCGGCGAATCTCTCGGCTCCTGCGCGGCGCGGCGCCGTCGACTCCCGCCGCGGGGCGGTGGTCGCTCGTTCCGCCTGTGGATACCACGCTGGACCGTGACGAGCTCGCCGAAGCCGTCGCGGAGCTGCTGTTGCGCCGCTGGGGGGTGGTGTTCCGGGACGTCGCGGTGCGGGACTCGCTGCGGATTCCGTGGCGCGAGGTCCAGTGGGCGCTGCGGCGGCTCGAAGACCGGGGGCTCGTGCGCGGTGGCCGCTTCGTGACCGGCTTCAGTGGCGAGCAGTACGCGCTCCCCGAGGTCATCGATCAGCTCGCACGCGTCCGCAGCGCCGAGCGCACCGGCGTGCGGGTCACGGTCAACGCGACCGATCCTCTCAACCTCGTCGGCGTGATCGTGCCCGGCGCGACGGTCCCGGCCGTGCGCACGAACCACGTCACCTACGTCGACGGTCTCGCCGAGGCACCGCCCGCTCCGGTCGCCTCGGCGGATACCGGAAGGAGCACTCCGCATTCGCGGCAGAACCGAGCCCCCTTCGCGACCGCATGACCGTTCGGGCACGTCGACATGGCTCGCGCCTCAGCCCCCGCCGGGCGGGCGGCCGGATCGTCGCCGCCACCATCGGTGCCACTGCCACTGCCACCGCCGGCTCCGGCGTCGCCGTCGTGGGGACCACCGGCCCAGGCCGGTTCGGGTCGGCCTTCGATGTGGATGGCCGGCAGGATCCGTTCGATCCACCGAGGGATCCACCAATTGCGGTCACCGAGCAGCTCCATCGTCGCGGGGACCAACAGCATCCGCACGACGGTGGCGTCGAGCAGGACCGCGAGCGCGAGGCCCAGACCGAAGAGCTTGATCGTGCGGTCATCCTCGAGCATGAACGACCCGAAGACCACGACCATGATCGCCGCGGCGGCGGTGATCACCCGGGCCGTGGCCGCGAGTCCGTCGGCCACTGCGCTGGCGTTGTTGCCGGTGCGGTCGTACTCCTCCTTGATGCGCGACAGCAGGAACACCTCGTAGTCCATCGAGAGGCCGAACACGATGGCGAAGAGCATCATTGGCACGAACGGCTCGATGGGCCCGCCCTTGCCGATGCCGAACAGGTCCTTGGCCCAACCCCACTGGAAGATCGCGACGATGATTCCGTAGGCCGCGCCGATCGAGAGGAGGTTCATCACCACGGCCTTGATCGGGACCATGAGTGAGCGGAACACCATCATGAGCAACATGAACGAGAGCCCGAGCACCACGGTGAAGAACAACGGGTAGCGACTGGCCAAGTAGTCGGAGAAGTCGATGCTCAACGCGGTCCGGCCGGTCACGAGCACGTCGACGGTCCCGTCGCTGCCGTCGGGCAGCACGTTGGTGCGCAGCTCGCGGACCAACGTCGTCGTCTCGGCATCCTGCGGAGACGTCTCGGGGATCGCGATCCACCGGACCGCGGTTCCATCCTCGTTGGGTTGCGGTGGGCTCGCCGCGGCGATGCCCGGCGTGTCGTTCAACGTTGCGGTGACCTCGACGAGCTCGGCGGGATCGGTGTCGGCGGGAACCTCCGCCACCAACAGCAGCGGGCCGTTGAAGCCGGGCCCGAACCCGCGGGCGAGGAGGTCATAGGCCTGGCGGTTCGTGGTGCCCTCGGCGGCGTTGCCGGTGTCGGAGAAACCGAGGCGAAGTCCGAGCACGGGCAGGGCGAGCACGAGGAGGCCCACGAAGCCGACGATCGCCGCGGGCCACGGCGCGCGTTGGATGAGGCGACTCCACCGGTAGGCCCGCGTGGTCTGGCGGTCCTTGGGTCGTCGGGACGCCAGCGGCCGTTTGAGGATCGGTACGAACAGGCCCAACACCACCACGATCCCCGCGAGGGGAAGGGCGAACGTGAGCACCGAGACCTTGAGCCCGAGCCCGACGAAGCCCAGCGCGACGAGACCGGCGGCGATGATTCCTCGCCACCGGGTGACCTCGATGCGGTCGCCGACCGCGCCGATCAATGCCGGCAGGAGGGTCAGCGAGGCCAAGACGCTGCAGGCGACGATGACCGCGGCGCCGATGCCGAGCCCGCGGATGAAGCCGAGCCCCATCGCGATCATGCCGAGCAACGAGATCATGACGGTGATGCCCGCGAACAGCACGGCCCGGCCCGCGGTGTCGATCGCGTGCGCGGTGGCGAGCTCCGCGGGCATGCCGCGGCCGCGGTCTTCGCGGTAGCGGGTGACGATGAACAGCGCGTAGTCGATTCCGACACCGAGGCCGATCATGAGCCCGAGCGTCGTCGTGAACTCGGGCATGTCCATCACCGTCGAGATCAGGCCAACCAGGCTGATCCCGGTGCCGATGCCCGCCAGCGCCATGCCGATGGGCAGGCCCATCGCGAGCACCGATCCGAACACCGCGATGAGGATGATGACCGCAAACGCGAGACCCAACAGCTCGGCGTCGGGCGGCTGAAAGTCGCCGAACACCTCACCGCCGTACTCGAAGCGGACGCCGTCGATCTCGGGTGCGGCTTCCTTCACCTGGTCCGCGAGGTCCTGGCTGCCGCCGAAGCCAGTTTCGGGGGGAAACGAGACGGTCGCGAACGCGAGCTCGCCCGCGAGGTCACCTTCGGTCGCGATCTGGCGTTCGCCTCCCGGGGCGTAGGGGCTGGCGACCTCGAGGCCACCGATGGCGGCGATCTCTTCGAGGTACTCGCCGACCGCGGCCCGGTTGGCCGGGTCGTCGACGCCGGCGTCAGCAACGAACACGATCTGGCCCTCGCGGCCGCCGGCCGATCCGCCGAAGCTGTCGGTGAGGATCGCAAAGCCCTGGTCCGCTTCGCTGTCGAGGTCGCTGAAGGCGTTCGAATAGCCGGTCCCGACGGTCGCCGAGAGGCCGCCGGCGGCGAGGAGCGCGGCGATCCAGATGCCGATGACGAGCCAGCGCCGCCGGAACGAGAACCGGCCGACGCGGCGCAACAGCGAGTCGGTCCCCTCGGGGCGAGATGCGGGCGACGTCATGAGTGCAACTCCGGAGAACGAGCGGTGGATGGATCGGTGGCCTCCTCGATCCCGCGCAGGAATGTGTCGAGGACGGTGTCGACGAATTCGGGAGTGACGGTCTGGCCGGTCACCAAGCGGCGGAAGAAGAGGGGCCCTGCGAGCAGCGCGAGCGCGTGGTCGGTGTCGATCTCGCCGGGGCCGCGGAGCTGGCCCGTGGCTCGGGCCGACTCGAGGACGGCGCGGAGCCGGTCGGTGTGGGCGGCCTGGTGATCGCGCAGCGCGGTCGCGAACGCGTCGTCGAACTCGGCTTGTTCGAGGAGCGACACGATGAGCGCGACCAAACGGCGGTCGTCGAACACGAGCCGGAGGCGGTGGAGATCGACGGCGAGGTCGAGCCGCAGGTCTCCGAAGAGGGGCGGAGGCTCCTCGTTGTCAGGGCGGCTGACCGCGTCGAGGAGGAGGGTGCGCACGTCGGGCCAGTGCCGGTAGAGGGTGGAGCGGCCGACGCCCGACTCGGCGGCAACCCGGGCCAGCGTGACGGCATGGTGACCCTCACGGGCGATGAGGTCGAGCACGACCGCGCACACCGTGTCGTGAGTGCGGGCCACCCGCGGGTCGGTCGCCGCGCCCGGGTCGAGAGGTTGGCTCGGTCCGGCGGGCTCGGTCGATGCGGAGGGGGTAGGCACACCGTTAGTCTGGGACAGGTTGTTCCGGAATTGCCATTTCTGGGACGTCGATGTGTCAAGAGTCACATCGAGGTCGGCGTGCCGGTGGGTGGGGCAGCCGTCAGGGGATCAGCACGACGCGCCCGACGGCCTGACGGCTCTCGAGGAACGCGTGGGCTGCGGCCGCCTCGGCGAGAGGGAACGTTCGGTCCACGAGTACCTGGAGCTTGCCCGCGGCGACGTCCGCGATGTGGCGGGTGATCATGTCGCGCACGCGCGGCGTGCCCACCTCTGCACCGAGGAAGACACCGGTGAGCGAGCGGTTGGCCATCGACAGCAGTGACACGTCGAACGGCTGCGGGTCGCGCCCGGCGCTCCCCACGCTGATGAGCCGTCCCCGCGACGCGAGACACGCCGCGCTCTGGCCCAGGACCTTGCCGCCGACCGAGTCGACCGCCAGGGCGACGCCCTGACCGTCGGTGAGCGCGCGCACCGTGTCGACCCAGCCGTCTTCGGAGTAGTTCACGGGGTGGTCGATTCCGAGCGGGGCGACGCGTGCGAGTCGCTCATCGCTCGACGCGGTGGCGATGACGGTCGCACCGGCGCGCTTGGCGAGCTGCACCGCGGCAATCCCGACGCCACCGGCCGCAGCCTGGATGAGCACGGTCTCGCCGGCCTCGAGATGACCGAACTCGAACAGGCAGTCATCGGCGGTACCGAAGGCGATCGGTACGCACGCAGCCGTGACCAGATCGGCACCGTCGGGTACCGGCCAGGCGACGGCCTCGGGCACCGCGCGCATCTCGGCGTGTGAACCCCACAGCATGCTGGTGACGACGCGCTCTCCGACGCGGCGTTCGGCGACCTGGTCGCCGACCTCGACGATCGTCCCGGCGCACTGGTAGCCGACGATGTGGGGCGTCGTCGCCATCTCACCGCCGGCACGGTTGAGGGTGTCGCCACCCTCGATGCTGATCGCCTCGACGCGGATCACCACGTCGCCGGGCCCACACTCCGGGTCGGCGACCTCTTCGTAGCGGAACACCTCGGGTCGGCCGGTCTCGTAGTACACCGCAGCATGCATGAGCCGCACACTACGGGACCGCACCGGACACCGGACACTGGACACGGGACGCCGGACACCGGACACGGGGCAGACGCGCGGTCGGCCGGTGCCGGGTCGCGGTCGTGGAGGGCCGGGTGGGGAGTGGCCGGACTGGTGGGTGGTGGGTCAGCGACGCCGGCGGCCGAGGCCCTCTTGGGCGACGGTCGCGACGTGGGTGCCGTCGGCGCGGAACACCCAGGCGAAGGCCAGGCCTCGGGCGTTGGCCGTGCCTTGGCCGGAGAGGTCGAACAGCAGCCACTCGTCGGCGCGCACCGGGCGGTGGAACCACACGGCGTGGTCGAGACTCGCGGCCATCATCTGCTCCCAATTGGTGCCGATCGGCAGCGCGAGGAGCGCCACGCCGAGGAGGTCTTCGTCGGAGAGATACGCGAGCGCGCACGCATGGATCAGCGGGTCTTCGCCGAGCGTGTGGGGGACGCGCATCCACGACCTCTGGCGCGGTTGGGAGTCGGTTGTCGACTCGATGACACGATGCTCGAGGAACAGATCGGTGGTGGCCGGCGTGAGCGAATCGGGCGGTCGCAGCCCCGACGGCATCTCGACGCGCTGGACGTCGGGGCCGTCCTCGTTCACCTGGAAGCTGGCGATCAGGTTGAGGATCACGCCACCGGCCTGCGACGCGATGACCTGGCGGGTGCAGAACGACCGTCCGTCTCGCACCCGCTCGACCTCGAAGAGGACCGGCGCGGTTTCGTCGCCCGGGCGGACGAAGTAGGAGTGCAGTGAGTGCACCTGGTACTCGGGCGCGACGGTGAGACCCGCGGCGCGCAGCGCCTGCGCGACGACCTGGCCGCCGTAGATGCGATCCCACCCGATCCGTGGCGACACGCCGAGGTACGCGTCGGGCTTCACCATCTCGAGGTCGAGCAACGAGACGAGGTTGGTCACAGGGTGGAGGGAGACGTTCATCAGCTCGGGTGCTCCACGGTCGCCGCTAGACGCGCCGGGGCTTCTTGGAGTTGCGGAGCCGGCCGCGGGTGGCCTGGGGGAGGATCACCTTGCGCAGGCGGATGCCGGACGGCGTCACCTCGACGCACTCATCCTCGGCGATGAACTCGAGCGCCTGCTCGAGCGAGATCGGGCGCGGAGGGGTGAGCCGCACGGTGTCGTCGGACGACGACGTCCGCATGTTGGTGAGCTTCTTCTCCTTGGTGGGGTTCACGTCCATCTCCTCGGCGCGGGCGTTCTCGCCGACGATCATCCCCTCGTACACCTCGATGCCGGGGCCGAGGAGGAGCTGGCCTCGCTCCTGCAGGCTGAAGAGCGCGAAACCGCGCGTCTCGCCGCGCCGGTCGGCGACCATCGAGCCGTTCGGCCGGGTCTTCAGCTCGCCGAACCACGGCTCGTAACCCTCGAACACATGGTGGAGGATGCCCGTGCCGCGGGTCTCGGTCATGAACTCGGTCCGGAAGCCGATGAGCCCACGGGCCGGCACGATGTACTCCATGCGGACCCACCCCGTACCGTGGTTCACCATCTGATCGAGGCGCCCCTTGCGGAGCGCGAGGAGTTGGGTGACGACTCCGAGGTAGTCGTCGGGCACGTCGATGGCGACCCGTTCGACGGGCTCGTGCACCTTGCCGTGGACCTCTCGAGTGACGACCTGGGGCTTGCCGACCGTCAGCTCGAAGCCCTCTCGCCGCATCGTCTCCACGAGCACCGCGAGCTGGAGCTCGCCCCGGCCCTGGACCTCCCACGCGTCGGGCCGCTCCGTCGGCAGGACGCGCAACGCCACGTTGCCGACGAGCTCCGCGTCCAGCCGGCTCTTGAGCAGCCGGGCGGTGAGCTTCGTGCCGTCCTGGCCGGCGAGCGGCGAGGTGTTGATCCCGACGGTCATGGCGAGGCTGGGCTCGTCGACGGTGATCGCGGGGAGTGCGACCGGATGGTCGACGGCGGCGAGCGTCTCACCGATGGTCACCTCCGCGAGACCCGCGATCGCGCAGATCTCACCGGGCCCGGCTTCGGTCGCGTCGACCCGGTCGAGCGCCTCGGTGACGTACAGCTCGGTGATCCGCACCGGGGCGATCGAGCCGTCGATTCGGCACCACGCGACGGTGTCACCCTTGGCGAGCGTGCCCGAATGCACCCGGCACAGTGCGAGTCGGCCGAGGTAGGGCGAAGCATCGAGGTTGGTCACGAGCGCTTGGAGCGGCGCGTCCTCGTCGAACGTCGGCGCGGGGATGTGGTCGAGCAGCATCTCGAAGAGCGGTTTGAGATCCGTGCCCGGCGTCTCGGGATCGAGGCTCGCCCACCCGGCGCGCGCGTTCGTGTAGACGATCGGGAACTCGATCTGGTCACTACGGGCGTCGAGGTCGAGGAACAGCTGGTACACCTCGTCGACCACGTCGGCGATCCGGGCGTCGGGGCGGTCCACCTTGTTGACCACGAGGATCACGGGCAGGTCGGCCTCGAGCGCCTTGCGCAGGACGAATCGCGTCTGGGGAAGTGGCCCCTCGCTCGCGTCGACGAGCAGCAGTACGCCGTCGACCATGGTGAGGCCGCGCTCGACCTCCCCGCCGAAGTCGGCGTGGCCGGGCGTGTCGATGATGTTCACCTTCACGCCGCCGTAGCGCACCGCCGTGTTCTTGGCGAGGATGGTGATGCCCTTCTCGCGTTCGAGATCGCTCGAGTCGAGCACCCGCTCGGCCACGTCCTGGTTGGCACGAAACGCGCCCGTCTGCCACAGCATGGCGTCGACCAAGGTCGTCTTGCCGTGATCGACGTGAGCGACGATCGCCACGTTGCGCAGATCCGCGCGCGTGGACGGACGCGTTGACATCAGGGCCTTTCGGGTGGGGAGCTCCACGGGGGCGCGGAGCGGAGCCTCCATTGTAGGAGGACGGATGGCCTACCCCGGCCTCGGGCCGGTCAGGAGCCGGCCGGTCAGACGCGCCGGTCAGATGCGCCCGTCGTCGGATACGGCGTCAGATGTGGGGCGCGACCACACCGGCGCCGAAGCTCGAGCCCGGCGGGGCGCCGCGAAGGGCCGCGAGCGGATCCCGCAGGTCGTCGACGTAGCCGAGCGCGTACGCGCCGGGGGCGTAGCCGATCATTCGCAACAGATCATCGGGAAGCTCGCGGGCGATCTCGGGAGGTACCGAGAGGTACTGGTTCTCCTCCTGGCGCAGCCAGCCGAGGCTGTAGGTGATGTTCACGCCGTTGCGAGCGCGGTCCGACCGGTTCGGCCCGCCGCCGTGGTACAGCGAGCCGGTGTAGACGAGCGCGGAACCCCGGGCCATCTCGGCGGGCTCGGTGTCGGCCTGGGTGAGCTGGAGCTTGTCGTCGTAGCGGTGGCTGCCGGTGATGACTCGCGTCGCGCCGTTGCGCTCGGTGAAGTCGGTCATCGCCCAGATCGTGTTGCATGACACCTCGAAGCCCTTCGGGAACGAGAAGAAATCGAACGCCCACTGGTCACGGTGGATGTACTGGGCCGGCTGGCCACCCTCGATGCTGATGATCTGGGTCAGGTGCAGCTGGAAGGCGGTCGCGTGCGCGAGCGTCGCGCCGACCGCGCCGGTGATGAGCGGGTGCATCACGAGATCGTGCGACGCCGGGGCTCGAGCCACCAGGCCGCCCGTCCGGCGGGTCTGGTGCCCGGTGAAGTCGTCGCCGTAGGGCGTCTGCGCCATGTGCGGCGCCAGCTGTGACTCGAGCCCGTCGAACACGGCCTCCTCGACGAGCTCGTCGACGATCGCGCAGCCGTCGGCGTCGAGCGCGGCCGCGACCGCCTCGACCGAGGCGTTCGCGGCGAGATGCTGCACCGGCATGGCGTCGACCGTAGACCACGGCATCCGTTGGGGCTGTCCGGCGCGGAGCCCGAGCCCAGGGCGGGAGAGGGGCGGATCCTTGGCGGGCCGCCGACTCGTCGAGTGTCAGGTCTCGTCAAGGTGTTCGCGACCGTTGGTTCATCTCGGCGTGACCAAGCGGTGATCGCCCGTTCCTACGTTGCCTTCTCAGGTGAACCGGCAAGCCCGGTCGGCATCGATCGTGAGGGTCGAGACATGGATGCATACATCGAAACGGAACCGGCGCCCCGTGCGTTCACCGTTCTGTCCGAGCTCGGAGGGTGTCGCCGGACCGGCGCTCGGCCCGAGAGCGCGGGATCACTCGCGGCGGGTACCGCCGCTCGGACCACCGGGAGGAACCTTGCGTAGGAAACTGGCCATCGTCGGCGCGCTGGCGGGCGGAGCGGTGCTGGCCACCGCCTCGCCTGCGGGCGCGGCCGCCATCTCGCCCGGGGAGGTGCAGGCGAACCTCGACAACACGTTCGTGTTGCTCGCGGCCGTCCTGGTCATCTTCATGCAGGCGGGCTTCGCGCTCGTCGAGGCGGGTCTCACCCGCGCCAAGAGCGTCGCCAACATCATGATGAAGAACCTCACCGACTTCATGGTCGGGGTCGCCGCGTTCTTCTGCGTCGGCTACGCCCTCGCGTTCGGTGGAGCCGGCAGGTTCATCGGAACCGAGTTCTTCTTTCTGCACGGCGCCGTGGGTGTTGGCACGATCAATGTGCCGACCTACTTCGTGTTCCAGGTCGCGTTCGCCGCGACCGCCGCGACCATCGTCTCCGGCGCGATGGCCGAACGCACGAAGTTCGCGGCCTACGTGGTGTACAGCGTCGTGATCAGCGCCTTCATCTACCCGGTCGTGGTGCATTGGCTGTGGGGTGGCGGCTGGCTCGCCCAGCTCGGCACGCCGATGATCGACTTCGCCGGCTCCACGATGGTGCACAGCGTGGGCGGCTGGGCGGCTCTTGTGGGCGCGATCATCCTTGGCCCTCGTATCGGCAAGTACGGCGCCGACGGCAAGCCTCGGGCCATCCTCGGCCACTCGATCCCGTTCGCGGTGCTGGGCACGCTGATCCTGTGGGTCGGTTGGTACGGGTTCAACCCGGGCTCGGAGCTCGCAGCCGATGGAACGATCGGTCAGATCGCGCTCACCACGACGCTGTCGGGTGCGTTCGCGGGGATCACTGCGCTGGCGACATCGTGGATCGTCAGTCGCAAGCCCGACGTCTCCATGACGGCCAACGGTGCGCTCGCCGGCTTGGTCGGCATCACCGCCGGCTGCGCGGCCGTCGACAACTGGGCTGCCATCCTCATCGGCGCGATTGCCGGCGTGTTGGTCGTCGGCTCGGTGACGTTCTTCGAGCGCATGAAGATCGACGACCCGGTGGGTGCCATCTCGGTCCACGGCGTCTGCGGCGCGTGGGGAACGATCGCAGTCGGCCTGTTCGCCGCCGATGGCGGTTTGTTCACCGACGGCAAGACCGACCAGCTCGTCTCCCAGATCATCGGCGTGGTGGCGGTCTTCGCCTTCGTGGTCGTGGTGGCCACGATCCTGTTCACCGTCATCAAGGCCACGATGGGCCTGCGGGTCGGCCCCGAAGAGGAGTTCGCCGGCCTGGACGTGCACGAGCACGGCGCCCCCGGCTACGGCGGGTTCGTGTTCGGCGAGGAGGACCCCGCGGGGATGCTCACCGCGGGCAAGGTCGACGCGTAGTCCGAGCGCGTCGTAACGCGAGGGCCGGCCTGCGGATTTCCGCGGGCCGGTCTTCCGCGCCCTCAGGCCCGAGCGCCGCGGGGGACGATGGCGTCGATCGCGGCGAGGTCGTCCTGGCTCGGCACCCATTGCGCGGCGGTCGCGTTGGCCACGACCTGATCGGGCCGAGTTGCGCCCGCGATGACCGAGCCGACACCGGGCTGGGCCGCGAGTCCGCCGATCGCCACCTCGAGGAGGGTGATCCCACGTTCGTCGGCGAAGGACTCGAGGGCTTCGAGGGCGTCGAAGCTGCGGTCTCGCACCGTCTCGATCCGGCCGTGGAGCCGGCTCCCCTCCGGTGCGACACCCCGGCGGTACTTGCCGGTCAGCAGCCCGTTCGCGAGTGGGAAGTACGGCAGGATCCCGACGCCGTGCCGACGGCAGGCCGGAACCAGCTCGCGTTCCGCGCCCCGCTCCAGCAGGTTGTAGTGGTTCTGTGCGCTCGTGAACCCGTGCCGGCCCCGGTGGCGCGCGTAGGAGTCCGCGTCGGCCACCTGCCAGGCCGCGAGGTTCGACGAACCCGTGTACCGCACCTTGCCCTCTCGAACGAGCTCGTCGAGCGCGTCGACCGTCTCCTCGATCGGCGTGACCCCGTCGGGCGCGTGGTACTGGTAGAGGTCGATCCAGTCGGTGCGTAGGCGGCGAAGCGACGCCTCGGCCGCGCGGCGCAGGTAGCGGCGTGATCCGCGCGCCTCCCAATCGACGCCGTTGGCGCCGCGCATGTCCATCCCGAACTTCGTCGCGAGCACGACGTCGTCGCGGCGCCGGCCCAGCACCTCGCCGAGCTGGGACTCGCTGCCGCCCGCGTTGCCGTAGATGTCGGCCGTATCGATGAGGTTGACGCCCGCGTCGAGCGCGGCGTGGACCACGGCCCGGGTCTGGTCGACGTCGGTGACCCGGCCCCCGAAGTTGTTGCCGCCCAAGCCCAGGACCGAGACCATCAAGCCGGAGTCACCGAGCGGCCGGTAGCGCATGCGTGGACGGTAGCGGACCGGCACACGGATATCCCCTGACTCCCACGCCGAGGTCGGCAGGTCGGGCGTTGCCGCCCGCGTGCACCGGTGACGTGACGGTGCGCCTGGCCGCTGTAGCTGATGGGGGAAGTCTTCCCGTGGTCGCTCAGCGCGTCGCGCGGTCCAGCAACCGGCGGGCGGTGCCGCCGAGGAACAGCGCCATTGCCTCGTCGTCGAGCGCGGTCTGCTTCGCCTCGGCGAGCGACCGGCGCATCGGGAACCACGGTTCGTCACTGCCCCACAGCACCCGCCCCCGATACGCCGAGGTGTTCATGAACCGCACCAGGGCGGGGTCGAAGTAGCCCGGAGCGTACGCCGTGCACGACAGGTAGAGGTTGGGCCACTTGCGCATGTAGTTCATGAGCAGCTCTTCGTAGGGATGGCCCATGTGTGCGCCGATGACCACCAGGTCGGGGAAGTCGATCAGCACGCCTTCGAGCCGCTCGGGGTGCTGCACGTTGGAGCGCACGCGGGGGCCGGGGATCCCGACGTTGATCGAGACCGGGATCTGGAGCTCCTCGCAGATCTGGTACACGGGGTAGTGGCGCGGGTCGTCGATCGCGACCTGCGTCGCCAGGGGCATGACCCGGACCAGCGAGAAGCGGGGGTGCTGGGCCAGCTCGCGGATCCGGCCCACCGTGCGGGTCGGCCGCGACGGATCGGCCAGGCCACCGGCGACGAGGAACCGGCCCGGGTGCGCGTCGGCGGCTTCCAGCGAACGCACCGTGTGGCGGTCGATGCCCGGGGTGAGGATTCCCGTGGCGACGCCCATCTCGTCCATGAGCGCGACGAGCTGGTCGAGGCCGACACCGGCCGAGCCGTCGCCACCGAGGTAGCCCGGGATGTGGGCGTTCGCCTCCTGGCCGAGGAATTGCTCAGCCGACTCCGGCGTGACCCAGTTGACCCAGATGTCGAGGATGTCCATCAGTATTGGTTCCGCTCGCTCGGGTGGTGCGGGTGGTCACGGGGCTTGGGCGCAGGAGGGTTGGTGTGTCGGGGTGGGCGAGGTGACGGTAGTGTCAGGTTTGTCGAGGCCGCAAGGATGGCTTTCGGCGTGTTGCTTCGATGATGAGGAGCCAGCAGATGACGGCTACCGATACCGCGACCGCGCCCGGCATCGTGTCCGACCGCTACCTCGTGGTCTCCGCCGACTGTCACGCCGGCGGTTCGCACGTGCAGTACCGCGAGTACCTCGAGTCGGAGTTCCACGAGACGTTCGACGCGTGGCGGGGCAAGTACAAGAACCCGTTCCGCGATCTCCAGGATGACGGTCGCTCGCGCAACTGGGACGATGAGCGCCGCATCTCCGACCTCGAGAAGGACGGTCAGGTCGGGGAGGTCACCTTCCCGAACACGGTGCCGCCGTTCTTCCCGACCGGCGTCGTGATCGCACGTCCGCCGGTCGATGCCGAGGACTATCGGCTCCGGTGGGCCGGGATCCGTGCCCACAACCGGTGGCTCGCCGACTTCTGTGGACGGTACCCGAAGCGTCGCGCCGGCGTGTTCCAGGTCTTCCTCAACGACATCGACGCCGCGATCACCGAGGTGCGCTGGGCGCACGCTCAGGGACTGCGCGGCGGTCTCATGATCCCCGGGATCCCCGACGACTCGGACCTACCGCCCTACTACTCCGATGCCTACGACCCGCTCTGGGCGGTGTGTCAGGAGCTCGGCGTCATCATCAGCCACCACACCGGTGGCAGCGGCATGCCCGACTACGGCACGCACCCGTCGTCCACCGTGCAGTGGATGATCGAGACGCCGTGGTACGCGCACCGGGTGTTCTGGCAGCTCGTGATGAGCGGCGTGTTCGAACGCTTCCCCGATCTCAGGCTCGTGCTCACCGAACAGGGCTGCGACTGGCTCCCGCCGCTGCTGCGTCAGCTGGACGGCATCCACATGCAGATGGCATCGGGTCGCATCGGCGAGATGAACCTCAAGAACGATCAGCTGCTCCCCTTGAAGCCGTCGGAGTACTTCCAGCGCAACGTGTGGGTCGGCGTGAGCTTCCCCGGTGAGCATGACGCCCGCGCGATGAAGAAGCTCGGTCTGGACAAGGTGATGTGGGGGAGTGACTACCCGCACAACGAGGGCAGCTCGCCGCACTCGCGTGAGCTCATGCGCCGCGCGTTCCACGAATGGACCCCGGCCGAGCTGACGCAGGTCTTCTCGGGCACGATCGCCGACGTGTACGACTTCGACCTCGAAGCGCTCGCGCCCTTGGCGGCCGAGCACGGCCCGACGGTCGAAGAGATCGCCGTCCCGCTCGACAAGCTCCCGAAGAACGCCTTCAGCCCCGGCTTCTACCGGTAGCTACAGGTCGGCCAGACCCAGCGCGAGGTTGGGTGCCTCGAGGCCGCCATCGATCTCGAGGATCTTGCCGGTGATGAACCCACCCGCGGGTGAGGCGAGATAGAGCACGCCGAGGGCGATGTCGGCCGGGTCGCCGAGACGACGCAGCGGCGTACGGCTCTCCATCTCGTTGCGCAGCGCGGCGTTGGTGAGCACGGTCTCGAGCGCGCTCGTCGCGGTCGAGCCCACCGCGATCGCGTTGACCCGGATTCGTGGGGCCAGGTCCGACGCCATGAGCCGCGTCATGTGGCTCAGCGCGGCTTTGGCGGTGCCGTAGGCGAGGAATCCCCGGTCGGTGAGGCGACCGATCGCGGACGAGATGTTCACGATCGCGCCGCCGCCGCGTTCGAGAAGGTGCGGAGTCGCGGCTTGGCTGAGCACGAACGCGGTGGTGGTGTTGAAGTGGAACGACCGCTCCAGGTAGCCCGGTGACGTATCGAGGAACGGTCGCGGCGCCGTGCCACCGGCATTGTTCACGACGATGTCGATGCCGCCGAGCTCCTCGACGGTTCTCGCCGCGAGCGCGATGAGATTGTCGGTGTCGTTGGCGTCGGTCGGAACTACGAGCGCCCGGCGACCGAAGGCGCGCACGTCGTCGGCGACGACTTCGAGCTGTTCGCGGGTGCGTGCCGCGAGGACGACGTCGGCGCCCGCCTCCGCGAGCGCGCGGGCCGTTGCCGCGCCGATACCGCGGCCCGCGCCGGTGACGATCGCGATCTGGCCGTCGATTCGGAATCGTTCGAGCATGGACCTGGACTCTACGGCGAGTGCCGGACCCGCCGCCTCCCCGCCGGGGTGGCACGGTGTTCCACGCCGAACCCAACACCGCGGAGGTGACCCCCGCGCCGCCCGTCAACTAGACCATCCCCACGAGGTTGAGGCGACGACCGTCGCGCACCACCTCACCCGGCGTGACCGAAGGTGACCGCATGAGCTACGCAATCGACCTCTCCGGCCGTCGAGCGCTGGTGACCGGCGCAGGTCGCCACACCGGGCGCGAGTTCGCGTTGGCTCTGGCCTCGCTGGGCGCGGCGGTCGCGGTGAACGACCTCGTCGATGACGTGGCCGAAGCGGTCTCCGAGGAGATTCGGGCGGCCGGCGGCGACGCGGAGCCGGTTGTCTTCGATGTGACCGATCTCGACGCCGCGGGCCCGGCGATTCGGGCGTTCGGTCCGGACATCATCGTGAACAACGCGGGTGGCACCGATGCGATTCAGTGGCCGCCGGTGCCCTTCGACGAATCCGATCCGACAAGCTGGCGCCGACCCGTCGATATCAACGTCTACGGCGTCATGAACTGCACCTACTCGGCCCTGCCGCGGATGCGAGAGCAGGGATGGGGCCGAATCATCACGATGGTCAGCGATTCCGCTCGCCGAGGCGAGCGTGGCGTCGCCGTCTACGCCGCGGCCAAGGCGGCCGCAGCGGGCTTCATGCGATCGATTGCCGCCGAGGTCGGTCGCGACGGGATCACCTCGAATGCCATTGCCCTCGGCACGCTGGCGTACGCGCACCGCGGGCCGCTCCCCGACGACCTTGCCGACAAGATGCTCAAGTCCTACGCGGTCAAGCGTCAGGGTCGGCCGACCGATCCCGTCGGCATGCTGGTCCTGTTGGCGTCGGACGCCGGTGAGTGGATCACCGGGCAGGTGCTACCGGTCAACGGCGGGTACACCAACGCGCTGTGAGGTCGGCCGCCGCACCCGACGCCGCCGGACCCCTGTCACATCTCCGAGTGCTTGATCTCTCACGCCTGTATCCAGGGGCGCTGTGCAGCTTGTTGCTCGCCGACCTCGGCGCCGACGTCGTGAAGATCGAGGTGCCGGGAACGGGTGACGGTCTGCGGTTCGTGTCGCCGGGTGACTTCCTGTCGGCGCACATGGCCTTGAACCGGGGAAAGCGTTCGGTGCAGCTCGACCTTCGCCACCCGCGGGCGGCGGAGGTGCTGCGCGGGCTGGTGCGCGACGTGGATGTCGTCATCGACTCCAACAAGCCCGGTGTGCTGGACCGATCCGGCTTGGGCTACCAAGCCATGCGCGAGGAGAATCCCCGCCTCATATGGTGCTCCATCACGGGCTTCGGTCCCGATGGCCCGCATCAGGATCAGCCTGGCCACGACATCACGTACCTGGGCTATTCGGGCCTGTTGTCCGAGCTGGAGGTCGACGGCATGCCACCCGTGACCGACGTGGTGGTGTCAGTGCCCGTTGCCGCGCTGATGTCGGTGACGGGCATCCTCGCTGCGGTTGCCGAGCGGGACCGCACCGGTGTGGGCGCGAAGGTCGATGCCAGCATGGTCGATTCCGCCATGTGGCTGTTGTCGGAGAACGTCGCTCGGGCGGCGTCGGCGCCGGGTCCGGTGTGGCCGTCCCTCGCCGCGCGGGGCGTCTATCGCTGTGCCGACGGCAAGCTCATCACCCTCGCCGCGACCGAGCCCAAGCCGTGGTCGGCGCTGTGCAAGGCGCTGGAGGTGCCCGATCTTGCCGACTACCGGCTCGGTGTGGACGAGGACGCGACGCGCGTGCGCCTGGCCGAGGTGTTCGCTACCCAGCCCGCCGCCTACTGGACGCGCGCGCCGGGCCTGGCGGGAGGCGTCGGGCCGGTCAACACCGCCGACGATCTTGTCGATGATGAACACGTGACGGCCCGAGAAGGCCTCGTGACCCTCGATGGAACCGACATCCGGGTGCTTGCCAATCCGCTGCGGTTCGACCTCGAGTCCGCGGCTGAGGGAACGCGCGCCACCGCGCCACCGCCCGAGCTCGGCGAGCACACCGATGCCGTGCTCGCCGCTGCTGGGTTCACCACCGAACAGGTCGAGTCCCTCCGGGCCGACGGCGCCATCTGAGCGACGTGGCCGGGGGCGCTGCAGCCGGCGAAGGGGCTCAGGTCCAGGCGCCCCAGTCGTTGGGCGTCTCGCCGGTCGCGTAGCAGGCGGCCAGGTGCTCGAGCCACGCGGCGCTGTCGTCGAGGCCGCCCCGTCGGTTTCGGGCGAGCCACAGCTCGCGGTGGCGGTCGATGAGCGGGCGCAACTCCTCGGCGAGCGCGTCCCGTACGGGTTGGGGCACCGACGGGAGGGTGCCGTCGCCTTCGAGGCGGGCGCGTTCGTCGCGCGCGACGAGCGACACGAGTGCCGCGCCGTTGGCCAGCTCGTCGGCCAGGAGATCGCCGTCGGGTCGCCGGGGGGTGGCGGCGGCCACGTCGGTGACGGCGTGGTCGACGATCTCGTCGACCCGGTCGAGCTCGGCGATGTCGAAACCGCCGAGGAACCCGCGGCCGAGGTGCAGCTGTGGCCAGTAGAGCGGCGCGATGAGCGCGGAGATGTTCGGGGCTTGTGGGGTGATGGCGCGGTGGACGTCACCGAGGGCGAGGAGCGCGTCGGCCAGGCGCCCGGTCGGGTCGTCGTAGCAGTGCGCGCTCAACGCGGCGGCGAGGTCGAGTTCGCGATTCGTGTCGCGACACCACGCCATCGCGGCGGCGTACGCGAGACCTGGGTCGCTCACCGGGAGGTACTGGAGGTGGCCGAGATCTCCCCAGTCGGTGGTCAACAGCCCGACCCCGCCGTGCTCGGCGGCCGCGTCTGCCGCGCCGGCCACGTTGGCGCGCATGTTGGTGACCCGGCCGACGAGCGTGCACCAGGCCGACGTGCCCGGCGCCACCCAGAACGGCTTGTCGGCTTCGGCGTAGGCCGCGGTGCGCGCCGCGAAGGGGTGGGTTCCCTCGTAGCCCCACTCACACGTCGTGACGCCGTCGGGTAGTTGCGCGATCCGATCGGCGTTCTCGGCGAGGATGTCGCCCCAGACGAGCATCTCGCGGCCTTCCAGCTCGGGGAGGTCGCGCAGCGCGTGCAGCCAGCCGAGATAGTCGTCGAAACGCTCGCCTCCGAGCTCCCAGGGCTCGTCGAGTCCGACGTGGACGCGCCGGCTCGAGAAGCTCGCGAGCAGCTCGGCCAACAGCTCGCGCACCAGCGCGAGCGACGCCGGGTTCGCGGGGTCGATCGTCGTCGGCACGGGGCGGGGTGCTTCGCCCGGAGGTGGCCCGAGGGCGAGCGGGCGGTACCGGTCGTGGCTGAGCCAGCGGCGCATGTGGCCCAGACAGTTCTGGTTCGGCGTGAGCTCGACGTGGCGGGCGCGGCAGAACTCGTCGAGCTCGCGGATGTCCGTCGCCGTGAAAGGGCTCGCGTCGCGCCAGACGACCTCGTGGTTCCGGTAGGCGAAGGTGTGCTCGAGGTACAGCTCGACATGGTTGATCTTCCAGGACGCGAGCCGATCGATGAGATCGAACAACGTCGACAGCGTCGGAACCTTGTCGCGTGAGCAGTCCACCATGACGCCGCGCACCGCCAGGTCCGGCCAATCCCGAATCGTGCCGACGGGCCGATCACCGAGCGCATCGAGCTGGCCGAGTGTCGCCCGCGCGTAGAACTCCCCGGCGGCGTCGGCCGCGGCGATCGTGACCCGGCCGTCACTGCCGAACGAGAGCTCGTAGCCATCCGCCGGAAGCGTGGCGTCGCGGCTGACCTCGGGGTCGGTGGGCGAGCTTGCGACGGTCGTGCCCGTGAGCTCGACGTGGCGCGGCACGGGGAGCAGGTTCAATCGGGCTCCTCGACGATCACGCGGTTGGCGCGGTCCAAGCGCAGGTACATCCACCCCCGCTTCACGAAGACGACCGCGCGGTTGCGGAACCCCACGAGGTACGCGCGGAGGAGGGCGAGCCAGCTCAACCAGCCGAGGGTCCCACCGAAGTGGAGGCCACCCGGTAGCTCGGTGACGGTCACCCTCGTCGGCTGCATGACCGCCAACCTATTCGAGCCGCGCCCCGATCGACCGTGCCCGGGTAGCGTGCCCGGCGTGATCCGCATCGACGAACACGGCGCGACGCGCTTGGTCACCCTCGACCGCCCGCAGGCGCGCAATGCGTTCGACACGGCCCTGTATCGAGCTGCGGCGGGCGCGCTCGACGACGCTCGGGCCGATGACGCGGTGCATGTTGTCGTGATCACCGGTACCCCGCCCGCCTTCTCGGCCGGCCAGGACCTCGAGGAGATGGCCCGCCTGGCTGCCGGGGAGTCAACGGAGTCGGGGTTCCCCGACTTCCTCGACGCGCTCGGTCGGTTCGACAAGCCTTTGGTCGCGGCGGTGAACGGCGTGGCCGTCGGGATCGGGTTCACGATGCTCGCGCACTGCGATCTCGTGCTCGTCGCCACGAGCGCGCGGCTGCGCACGCCCTTCGCGGAGCTCGGCGTCGCCCCCGAGGCCGCCAGCAGCTACCTGTTCCCGGCGCGCATGGGTTGGCAACGCGCCGCCTACGTCTTGTTCACGAGCCCGTGGTTGAGTGCCGCGGAGGCCGTGGAGTTCGGCATCGCGTTCGCCGAATGTCCCGACGGCGAGGTCGTGTCCCGCGCGCTCGAGCTCGCGGCGACGATCGGGGCCGCGCCGTTGGGGTCGTTGCGGGCGATCAAGCAGACGATGCTCGCCGCGATCGAGCCCGCCGTGACCGCGGCCCGAGCCCGCGAGGACGCCGCGTTCGCGGCCCTGTTGGGAAGCGACGCCACCCGTGGCGCGCTCGACGCGTTCGGCAGCTGAGGGGCGCCCGACCGCCCCACCGTCCGGGGGGTCAGGGGTCGTCGCTTCCGGTTCAGGCGCGCTTGGCTGTCTGCATGGCCCGGACGTCGACCTTGCCCGAAGCGTTGAGCACGAGCTCCTCGACGATCTCGACGCGCCTCGGCACCTTGTAGTTCGCCATGTGCTCCCGGCACCACGCGATGATCTCGGCGGCGTCGACGTCCGCGCCGGTCGTGGGTACCACGAATGCCATGCCCACCTCGCCGAGGCGGTCGTCGGGGATCCCCACGACCGCGACCTGAGCGACGGTGGGCAACCTGTCCATGATCTGTTCGATCTCGGCCGGATACGCGTTGAACCCACCGACGATGAACATGTTCTTCATCCGGTCGGTGATGCGCAGGTTCCCGCGCTCGTCGAGCACGCCGACGTCACCGGTGTGGAGCCAGCCGTCGACGTCGATCGCCTCGGCGGTGGCGGCGGGGTCGTCGAGGTAGCCGGCCATGAGGTTGTAGCCGCGCACCAGGACCTCACCGGACTCGCCGACGGTGACCGCAGCGCCCTGCTCGTCGACGATCTGTATCTCGACCTCGGGAATCGGGCGTCCGGAGGTGCTCGCGATGGTCTCGGGATCGTCGGTGTGGCGGCACATCGTGGCGATGCCGTGCGCCTCGGTGAGCCCGTAGCCGGTGACGACGGTCTCGAAACCGAGGATCTCGCGCATGTCGATGATCATTTGGGTGGGGATGGTCGCCGCGCCCGTCACCGACAGACGCAACGACGAGAGGTCGAAGCTCGCGAGCTCCGGGTGGTTCAGGATCGTCTGGAACACCGCCGGTGCCCCGGGCAGCATCGTGATGCGCTCCTCGACGACGCGGCGCATCACTGCGGGCACGTCGAACACCGGATGCGGCACGATCGTCGAGCCCTTGATGAGACACGCCAGGAGCCCCGCCTTGAGGCCGAAGCAGTGGAAGAACGGGTTGACGATCAGGTACCGGTCGTCGGCGCGCAGCCCGACGACGCTGGACCACGCGTCGTAGGCGCGGATGCTCGGACCGTGCATGAGCATGGCGCCCTTCGGCGCCCCGGTCGTACCTGAGGTGAAGACGATGTCGCACAGGTCGTCGGGCATCACCGCGTCGGCCCGGTCGCGTACCTGCTCGGCGGTGATCCGCTCCCCGTTCGCGAGGTGCTCGGCGAGCGACACGCAAGTCTTCGGGACGGTGCCGCGCAGGATCACGGTCTCGTCGACGAGCCCGGCCGCGTCGGCCCGGTCCAACAGCTCGACGTAATCGGTGTCGAGGAAATCGGTGACGGTGAACAGCAGCCGTGCACCGGCGCTCCGGATCAGCTGGGCGGCTTCTTCTCCCTTGAACCGCGTGTTGAGTGGGATCACGACGCCACCGACCGAGTGACACGCAAGCGCGGTGACCGCCCACTCCCAGCAGTTGGGCGCCCAGATCGCGACCCGGTCACCGGGTTCGACGCCGCGGCCGACGAGGGCCCGAGCGGCGGTCTCGATCTCGGCCGCGAGCTCGGCGAAGGTCAGGCGTACGTCGCCGTCGACGAAGCCCTCTTGGGTACCGAAGACCTCGGCGGCGCGCCGAACGAGGCCCGGGATCGTGAGCGGGAGGTCCGTTGTGCCGGACGCGTCAGCAGGGGTCATCGGTGCCAGCCTACAAATCGGGGGTTCGGTCGGACTCGGCCGGTTGACGGCCGATGCGCAGGGGCGCGAGCGGAGCGTCCACCAACAGCGTGCGGCGCCAGTCGGCCCCGAGGTCGTCGAGCGCGGCGCGCCACGGCCGGAGCGTTTCGCCCCGTTGCTCGCGCTCGAACCGTGTCCAGGTGCCCCAGTCGGGGATCGCCCAGATCACGATGCATTCAGAGTCGTTCACCATCGCGACCGAGAACGCGCCGACGAGCGACAGGCCGAACGACTCGACCGCGGCGCGCCCGATGTCGCGCAAGGCGTCGAGGTACTCGAGGGCCGCGCCGGGGCGCAGCGTCACGAGCTCGTGGGCGTAGCACTGGCCTCGCACTCCGGCGGCGACGAGGTCGTCGATGGGCGACGTCCACGGCGCGGGCACGAGGATGCGGTCCACCCCGCCACGGCGGAAGCTCGCGGCGCGTTCCCACCACGTCGCGAGCGACGGGTCCTGGAGCGTGGCGTGCGAGAGCTCGTGGGAGAAGTTCGTCGCGAGACCGTCCCAGCCGTCGAGCTCCCAGATGTTGACGACCTCCGGCCAGCGACCGGTCGAACCGACGGTGCCCCACACGCCGAAGCACAGCTGATTGCGCTCCTCGATCGCGATGGGCACCCAGTTCGCGGTCATGTGGTGCATGTATTCGGCGCGGTGCTGGCCGGTGATGTCGATGAGCTCGTGGATGTAGACCTTGTCGTTCGTGGGCCGATCGACCATGGTGACGCTCCTGCATCGCGAGTGGCGGCCATACCGTAGACAGCTCGCGTTGCATCCGTGGCGGACGGCCTGGCTACGACATATGGGCCCGGATTGCACCATGCTGGCGGGATGACCGAGGCCGATCACGTGGAGACGATCCAACTGCGGGGCGCGGATGGCATCCGCCTCACCGCCGACGTGGCCGGTGCATCCGACCGACCACCGGTCCTGTTGTGGCACGGCGGTGGCCAGACGCGCCACGCCTGGGGCAGCGCACTGCAAGCGGTCGCACAGCAGTGGCACGGCTACAGCATTGACCTGCGCGGCCACGGTGACAGCGAATGGGCGGCAAACGGGGAGTACACGCTCGACGCGTTCGCGGGGGATGTCGCGTCGGTGGCGTCGTCGTTCTCAACGCCTCCGGTGCTCGTCGGGGCATCGCTCGGTGGGATCGCGTCGCTCGCCGCCATCGCCGATCACCAGGGTCCGCCCCTGGCCTCGGCACTCGTGCTCGTCGACGTGGCCCCGCGCGTCGAGGCGAGTGGGGTGAACCGGATCAGCGCGTTCATGACGAGCAACCTCGATGGCTTCGACTCGCTCGAAGAGGTCGCTGATCTCATCGCGGCTTACAACCCCCATCGACCCCGACCGTCGAACCTGGAGGGTCTGAAGAAGAACCTGCGTCGGCGCGCGGACGGCAAGTGGATGTGGCACTGGGATCCGAGGTTCGTGAGCGGAACGTTCGGATCGCCGGACGAGACCCGGTCATCGCTGGTCGAGGGGTCGCGCCTGGGCGAAGCAGCCCGGCGGATCACGGTGCCGACCCTGTTGGTGCGCGGGCGGATGAGCGACCTGTTGAGTGAGCAGGGTGCGCAGGAGCTCCTCGAGCTCGTGCCTCAGGCAGAGCTCGTCGACGTCGCCGGCGCGGGTCACATGGTCGCCGGCGACCGCAACGACGCCTTCAACGACGCGGTCATCGACTTCCTCGAGCGAGTGCGTCCCAGCTGAGCCGGTTGGCGTGGCGTGGCCGCGCTCAGCGTCCCCGGTAGTCGGGATCGCGGCGCTCGCCCCGGGACCGGCCGTACTCGCGGAAGTCCTCGGTGCGGCTGGCCAGCTCCATCGCGAGGCCTTCGTCGCCGAGCTGCGCGTCGAGGTCCGCGGTGACGCCCCGATGCACGAGGTACTTGGTGAGACCGACCGCAACTGTGGCCGCGCTCGCCAGCTCGTCGATGAGGGCGGCCGCGGCGGTGTCCACGTCGGGTCCGGGGACCGCTCGGTGCACGAGGCCCCATTCGGCGGCCCGGGTGCCCGACACCTCGCGGCCCAGCATCAGCATCTCCTTGGCGCGGGCGACGCCGACGAGACGAGGGATGAGCCATGAGCCCCCCGAGTCGGGAGTGAATCCGAAGCGGGTGAAGGGGGCCCACAGGCGCGCGTCGTCGGCGACGACCGCGAAGTCCGATGCCAACACGATGTGCAGGCCGAGTCCGATCGCCCAGCCGCGCGCCGCGGTCACGATCGGCGTCTGGGCCTCGAGCATGGCCGGGATGAGCCGGTTCACGTGCCAGCGCATGCGGCGCTGCACCGAGCCCGGTCGCGGTCGAGGAGCATCCGGCTCGCGCGCGCGCCCGCCGAGGTCGAAGCCCGAACAGAAGCTCTCACCGCGGCCGGCCAGCGAGATCACGCGGATCGCATCGTCGCTGCTCGCCGTGTCGATGAGGTCGACGAGCGCCAGCACGATGTCGTCGGTCAACGCGTTGCGCCGCTCGGGCCGGTCGATCACAACGCGCAGCACCGCGCCGTCGACGTCGGCGACGAGGCCATCAGGCAGGTTCAGGTAGCCGCTCATCTGGTCGTCTCGCCTTCCGGGGTGGCGAAGCGCTCCGTCAGCGCGTCGAGTGTGGCCTGGGTCGTCGTCGCTCCACCGGGTGGGTCGGGGAGCTGCACGGGGCCGTGCTCGCGGCTCGGCAACAGGATCGTGGCATGACCCGGGGTCGTGGTCTCGCCCCGTTGGTTCTCGCCCCAGATGTCGAGCGCAACCGCGGGGCGATTGCCCTGGGCGAGGAACCGGTCGGTGATGCGGCCGCGCATCCAGTGCGTGTCGCCGACGTAGTTGAACCGCCGGAACTCACAGTCGAGCTTCCACAGCCAGCCGTCGTCACCCATCCAGTCGGTGCACAAGTGGATGAGCCACGTCTCGCGCATCCGTCCGTAGTCGTAGCTCGCGGGGTTGCCGGCGCGCCGTGCCCACTCGGGATCCCAGTGGACGCGCTGCTGGACGTCGGGGATGTTGAGGTCGTCCGGGCGGAAGAACCGCGGCATGCGCCGGCGCTGCTGGTATCCGAGCCGTAATGCCTTCACGCCGTAGAGCCCCATCCCCATCCCGACGTGCCAGCAGACCATGTCGGTCACGCGCAGGGGGCCCTTCACGAGCGGGCCGACCTCGTCACCCACGGCCACGTCCTCCCAGTACCGGGGCTCGAGGCCGCGACGCGCATCCGGTTCGGCGGCGTACGCCGCGTCGATGCGGGCGAGCTCCTCGTCGGTGTAGGGCCGGATCTCGGTGTCGTCGTACTTGCTGCGCGCCGCGGCGCGGGTGCGCTCGGTACGGATCATGAGCCGGTATTGGGCCGACAGGACCGGCCCGCCGCGCGCTGCGAACACCTCGGCGCTCCACTCGTGGATGGCCCGCGCCGCGAAGTCGCTGCGCTTGTCGTGGGCCCCGACGAGCGCGTTGCGGCGGGTCACGCGCATCCCGGGGCGCAGCGGTGACCACCATTCGCGGAAGCTGCCCGAGTAGAACGCGTGCGCACCACGGATCGGGTCGCCGCGCATGAGCTCCCGGGTCGCGGGGTCGAGCTCGACGATCTCGTCCTCGCCAATGAGCGTGTCGCCGCCCACGAGGTGCGGGGGCGCGATCGGTCCGCCCCATCGGCTTCTGTCCGCGTGATCCGGATCACACCACAGTGGGTTGTCGTCGCCGTAGGCCTCGGCGACATGGCGGAAGGTGTCCTCGTTCGGGAACCGGTAGTGCGGGGGCTGGGTGTGAGGGTGAGCGAGCCCGATGCGGGCCCGGAGCCTCGCGACGCCCTCGTCGGTGATCGCCGCCTTCTCCGCCGCCTCCGTCTCGGGACCCACGTCCGCATCCTCTCGCACCGGTCCACCCGCCCGCGTCTTCTCGAGGGGAGGCTCAGGGGAATAAACGATCGTTCGACCGCCGGGTATTGTAGGAACTCCGCCATGGTCGCTGTCAGCTCGCCGCGTCTCGCGCTCGACCGCACCTCCCCCGCGGAGGAGGTGCGCTCGTGTGTCGAAGCCTGGGTGCAGGAGTACGTGCCTGGCCCGTGGCGTGACGCTGCGGCCGGTGGCCGGGCCGCGGTCCGCGCCGTGCGCTCTCGGGCCGACTATGAGGCGTGGTACTCGACGTTCGCCGACTCGGGTCTCGTCGTGGCGAACTGGCCGCGGGCCTACGGCGGGCTGGACCTCGAGCCGGCTCAGGCCCAGGTGGTCGGTGAGGTGCTCGCGCCGCTCAACCTCGGGCGCCTCAATCCCCTCGGGCTCAACAACACCGCGCCCGCGCTCTTCGCGTACGGCACCGAGGAACAGCGTCGGCGGTTCCTGCCGCCGCTGGTCCGCAACGAGGAACGCTGGTGCCAACTCTTCAGCGAACCCGGCGCCGGTTCCGACCTGGCGTCGCTTGCCACCCGGGCGGTGCGTGACGGCGACGAGTGGGTGTTGTCAGGCCAGAAGGTGTGGAGCACCTGGGCGCACCGCTCGGAGCTCGCGGTCTGCCTCGCGCGCACGAATCCCGACGTGCCCAAGCGGCGCGGGATCACCTACTTCCTCGTCGACCTCGCCAGTCCGGGTGTCGACGTGCGGCCGCTGCGCCACATCGGCGGCGAGGTCGATTTCAACGAGGTGTTCCTCGACGAGGTGCGCGTCCCCGACTCGTGGCGCGTCGGCGACGTCGATGACGGATGGCGGGTGGCCGGCGCGACGCTCGCGGGTGAGCGCCAGATGGTCGCGGGCACCGGGTCGGGTGGGGTCGATCGCATCGGCGGTGCGGGCAGCGAGCGTCTCGTGCGCGTCGCTCGAGACCACGACCGGTGGGACGATCCGCTCATTCGCCAGGCGGTCATGGGCGTGTACTCCGAGGAGCGGATTCGCGCCTGGACGAACCAGCGGGTGCGCGCCACCGTCAAGGCCGGTGGCCACCCGGGCCCGGCGGCGTCGATCGGCAAGATCCACCAAGGTGAGTTGAACCAGCGCATCCAGCTTCTGGCCGCGGACCTCCTCGGGCCGGCGGCGGCCGCGTGGCCGGCCCCCGGTCCCGGCGAGGCGTGGTCGGTTGCGATCCCGTTCGAGGTTCAGGGCATGTTGCGCAGCCGCGCCAACACCATCGAGGGTGGCACCAGCGAGGTGAACCGCAACATCGTCGGTGAAAGGGTGCTCGGGTTGGCTCGCGAGCCCGACCCGTGGCGTGACGCCGCGTGGCAGGAGGTTCCACGGTGAGGCGAGTGCCGAGAGCGGGGGAGGCAAGGCGAGCGCCGGTTCCCGAGGTGTGTTGTTGTCGCGAAGCGAGCCGGGGCCCGAGCGGCCCGGCGCCGCAGGCGCCAGGAGCGGAGAGATCGTGAGCTACGAGTTCTTGAAGGTCGAACGGAACGGGCCGGTCGGGTGGTTGATCAACAACCGTCCTGATCAGCTCAACGCGATGAACGCGGCGATGCGGGACGAGTTTGCCGACGCGTGGATCGAGCTGGACCGCGATCCCGCCGTCCGGGTGATCGTGCACACCGGCGAGGGGCGAGCGTTCCAGACCGGTGTCGACGTGACCGAGCTCGCCGGTGACGGGTTGGGCATGGAGCGTTACCGCGACTCCGTCGTCAACTTCGACCTGCACTTCACCGCGTGGCACCAACGCGTCTGGAAGCCCGTGATCACCGCGGTGAACGGTATCTGCGCGGGTGGCGGCTTCCACTGGGTAGCCGACGCCGACATCGTGATCGCGGCGAGCGACGCGCAGTTCTTCGACCCGCACACCTCGGTTGGTCAGGTCGTGTCGATCGAGGCGATCGGTCTGATCCGCAAGATGCCGGTCGAGGCGGTGATGCGGATGGCGCTCCTCGGCAAGTACGAGCGAATGCCCGCGGCGAGGGCCTACGAGCTCGGCATGCTCAGCGAGATCGTCGACCCGCCCGAGCGACTGCGCGAACGCGCGCAGGAGCTGGCAGAGTTGATCGCCCGTAACTCGCCCGCGGCCATGGCCGCTACGAAGAAGGCCCTGTGGGAAGCGTTGGAGCTCGGTCTCACCGACGCGTGCCGGGCCGGCGCGCAGCACCTCGCCGGTCTGTGGGGACATCCCGACCAGGAGGAGGGGCCGCGCGCCTTCGCCGAGAAGCGCGAACCCCGCTGGGCGCCGCTCGTCCGCGACGCCGACGGATGAATCTCGCGGCTCTGCTCACCGACCACCCCTTCGCCGAAGACGAGCCGCTGCTCTTCGGGGCTGACGAGACCCTCACCGCCGGGGAGGCACGAGCCGAAGCGGCCGCCCTCGCGGCCGACCTGCGATCCCACGGTGTGCACCCCGGCCACGCGGTGGCGGTCCAGCTTCCGAACGGGCCTCGGGTCATCGTGGCGATGGCGGCGGTCTGGCTGGCCGGCGCGATTCTTGTTCCGGTCAACCCACGCCTTCCCGCAGCCGAGGTCGACGCGGTCCTCGACGCAACCCATCCCGGTCTGTTCCTCGACGCTTCGGGCGTGACCAGCCGGTCCTCGCCGGCCGCGTACGAGCCGGGGGTCGCGTTCGTCACCTGGACGTCGGGCACCACCGGGCGGCCCAAGGCGATCCTGCACACCCACGACGCCTACCTCGAGCTGCTCGACCGGGTCCTGGGCCCGCTGCGCGCGGGATCCACCGACTCTGCGAAGCGACCGACACCGAATCTGATCCCGGTGTCGCTCGCGCTCAACGCGGGCATCTACAACGCGCTGTTCGGCCTCCGTGCCGGGGCCTCATTGGTGATCATGGATCGTTTCGAGCCCGCTGGCTTCGCCGCCTTGGTGGCGCGCCACCAAGTCCACTCGACGGTGCTGGCCCCCGCCGCGATCACCACGCTCGCCGACGATCCCGACGTCACCGACCTCGCGCCGTTGCGGTACGTGCGTAGCATCACCGCCCCGCTCTCACCGCTCGCGGCGGTGCGGTTCTCCGCCAAGTTCGGTGTGACGGTGCTCAACGGCTACGGCCAGGCCGAGATCGGCGAGGTGATCGGTTGGACCGCGGCCGACGCTCGTGCCCATCCGGACAAGATCGGCGCGGTCGGTCGGCCGCATCCGGGCGTCGACGTGAAGCTCGCGCCGGACGGCGAGCTGTTGGTGCGTCCGCCCCGTCGTGCCGTCGGCTACGCCGGGGGAGAGGACTTGCACGACCGGGTCGACGAGGCCGGTTTCGTGCGCACTGGTGACCTCGCCCGGATCGACGACGACGGCTTCGTGTGGATCGAGGGCCGCCTCGGTGACGTCATCAACCGTGGCGGCAACAAGGTGTTCCCCGAACAGGTGGAGGAAGTGCTGCGCCTGGTCCCCGGGGTGGCCGATGTCGCGGTGGTGGGTGTGGCCGACGAGCGACTCGGGGAGGTCCCGGTCGCGTTCGTGGTCGGCACCCCGGCGCCCGCCGACGTCGAGCGCGTGTGTCGCGAGCACCTCGTGGCGTACAAGGTGCCGGTCGATGTCGTGTCGGTCGATCGGCTCCCGCGCAGCGAGGTGGGCAAGGTCCTGCGCCGCGAGCTCGTCGCTCGGTACTCCGCGTCGGCGTGATCGGCCTGAGTGACGGGTTCGCTACGCGGCGGCGGTGTCGAGCGACTGCACGGCGTGGGCGAGGGAGTCCTCCCAGGCCCAGTCCTGCTCGAAGTGGCGGTTGGTCTCGGTCATGATGTCGTACTCCCACCACAGGGCGTAGATCCCGCACGTCACGAGCGTGACGACGATCCGCCCCACGTAGTTGTGCGCGGTGTGGAGGTGCTCGGCGTCCGGAGTGATGAGCGTTGCGCCCAGTGCGCCGTAGATCTGTGTGAGCTCGAACTCGGCGCCGCCCTCCGCGTGCTCGCGCTTGACCAGGTCGCCGTCCAACAGGATGTACAGCACGATCTGCGCGATGCCGCTCGCGACGAACGCGAGCACGGTCCACACGACCGGATCGCGAAACTCCGTCGTCATCTGGCGCAGCGTCGCGAGGTGAGTGGCGACGCGCTCGAAGTTCCCTCGGAGCTCGTCCTCCAGGCCGCGCGCCTCGACCTGCTGCCACGCGAACGTGTTGGCCGCCTCGAGCTCCTCGAGCCGACGGATTCCGTGGTCCCGAGAGCGGCGGGCCAGTTGGTAGACGACGTAGAAGCCGAAGACCCCGCACGTGAGGATGGTCCAACCGAGCGCGGTCCAGAAGTTGAAGATGTAGTCGGTCTCGTTGCGCCGCTGGTACGCCATCCGAACCGTGTCCGCCGCGCTGGGTGTCGGCGCGGCGACGGCCGGCAGACCGGCCGCGGGGGTCGCGGGTACCGGAGGCGCCGCCGCGGGTGGCGCCGGTACG
>Ga0209587_1000177_pt1 | contig 31103 bp, 24 predicted proteins | sample NGEPerD_2_FD_184512 | JGI IMG/M metagenome (GOLD analysis project Ga0209587, IMG submission 184512) | Arctic peat soil microbial communities from the Barrow Environmental Observatory site, Barrow, Alaska, USA - NGEE PermafrostL1-D... | ecosystem: Environmental > Terrestrial > Soil > Wetlands >...
GGAGTGACACGCTAATTCACGGATAAAACCTCAGAAGAGGGATCCAGGAGGCACACACATCTATCTCTCTGACAAGAATGATCATAACACGATGTTTAGTGATAGAGGTCCAGCGTGTCAACTAATTCATCTGAACAATAAGGTGTAAGTTGTCAAAGAACGTTCGGGTTGGTTTTTAAACCTTAACCCTATACTTATCTTACAAGGAGGTTAAACATGTCATACAGAATACTGGTTGATAGCGCGTCGGATATACCCTCTGACAGAGCAAGAAATGCTGGTATAGTCACTATTCCTATGCCAGTAAACATAGAGGGTAAGACCTTTTTAGAAGGAGTTAACCTTACGCCTAAAGATTTCTATGCTCAATTTATGAACTTTAAGGAATTGCCTAAAACATCTCAACCCAATCCGACCACTCTATTAGAACATTATGAAAAAATTTTGTTCGAGGGGGATGAAGTGGTCGCAATTCATCTTTCCTCTGCTCTAAGTTCAACATTTGCTAGTGCCCAAATGATGCGCAATATCACTTCAGATCCGGAGCGAGTGCATATTATAGATAGCTTAGGAGCATCATTTGGGTATGGGTTATTTGCTCTGCAAGCTCAGGAAATCCTCGCAGCTGCTGTTTCCTGGGATGAAGCTGAAGCCAAAATACTTGCAATTCGAAAGAATATGCGATATATTTTTACATTAGATACGCTTGAATATCTCGTTATAGGTGGAAGAGCGAGCAAAGCTGCAGGATTTATTGGTGGATTACTCGATGTAAAGCCAATTTTGCATATTACTCCGGATGGTAAAATAGAGCCATTTGCCAAAGTTCGTTCCCGACGCGCTGCCATTCGAAAATTAGTCAATATTATGGAACGTGAAATAGTGCATCCCGAACAGCAAGTAATTGGGATTTCTCATTCGGCTTGTCTGGAGGATGCTAATTTTTTAGCCAATGAAATACGCCAACTACTCACGGTGAAGGATATTTGGATCAGTGAAATCGGGTGTGTCGTCGGAAGTCACACTGGACCAGGAACATTGGCTCTTTTTTATCAAACTTAAAACACGTCAGTAATAAGAGGTGAACTTCGGTGACAAAATTCCTCACTACTTTTCTCCTTGTAATAGTTATGATCGTTAGTCTCACTCCCACAGCATTTGCTGAAGATTCTACTTCAAAAGAACCTCAAATATTAGGAGAAGGTGCCTATTTAATCGATGTATCATCCGGTCAAGCCCTCTATATGAAGAATCCGGATGAGTTACTTGCTCCGGCCAGCACAACAAAAATTATGACCGGTCTTTTAGCGATTGAGCGTGGAAATTTAAACGATATTGTGACAGCGAGTTCTACAATGTTGAATAATAAGCTTGTTTATGGCACCCAAATATATCTTGAACCTGGCGAAAAAATTCCACTAAAAGACCTTCTTTATGCTTTATTGTTGAACTCTGCCAACGATGCAGCAGTGGCAATTGCGGAACATGTAGGAGGAGACTTACCGAACTTTATCGAGATGATGAATAGGCGTGCCCTTGAAATCGGGGCTAATCAGACCCATTTTCTTAATCCTAGTGGGTTAACGGAGACTGGGCACGTCACGACCGCACATGATCTAGCACTTATTGCCCGTGTTGCGTATCAAAATCCGAGATTCGCTGAATATGTCCGTACTAAATCACACACCATAGCCAGGTCTAAACCAGATATTCCCACTCTCATGGTTAATGAAAATAAATTGCTTTGGAGAGATTCTACTGTTGATGGCATTAAAACAGGATACACAGCTGCCGCCAAAAATTGTCTTGTAGCATCGATGACCAAGGATGGACGCCAATTGATTGGCGTGATACTTAAATCTCCTGGACGAGAAATCTACACAGACATGCAAGCTATGTTTGAGTTTGGCTTTACCCAGTTTAAAGAGACTATTTTCAAACCCTCAGGAGCGATCATTTCTTCGATTATGGTAAATAAAGAACCTGTGGATCTAATTCTGGATCGTCCGATCTATATGACCCAGAAAATCAACGAACAGAGTCCGGTTTTAAATTTACGGGTTATACCGACTTCTTCCAGCCCTCTTAGCTCAATTAAAGAGGGTCAAGTTGCTGCCCAAGTCGAAATTTTGGACGGGAACACACGAGTAAGTACGCTTCCTTTAATATCCTCGAAGACAATTTTTCCACCCATATTAAAAAAGAATATGCGTATAGATAAATTTTCTTTGATTACAGGATTCATGCTCATAGGAGTCGTATCTTCACTTCTCATCAACCGAAAAATTCACGCCGATAGGCGTTGGCGACGACAAATGCGTCTTACTAGGAGAAGGGAGCCCAATTCGTGAATCATGTAACTAAAGTATTTTTCACTCAAAGTGTAAAATTCATCACCTTCTGGGTTGTAGTGGGTGGACTTATTTTCCTTCTCGGGCACTTTATTTATTTGTTCTTGCCCTTTGTCCTTGCCCTTTGTCCTTGCCTTTTGTCCTTGCCTTTATCATGACTGCAACCATCAATCCTCTTAGAAATTTACTAATTAATAAAGTGCGCATCCCCAAAGGACTTGCTGTGATAATTGCAATGATCGTTGAAATCGGCGGATTAGGCGTAATTATAGTCCTTCTGGTTATTCATCTTATTCAGGAAATTCACGATATTTATAGTAACTGGCCATATTATAATGATTTATTGCAACGTTTTTTCACTCACTGGCTTGCAAAAATAGAAATTTATTATTTAAAATTACCAGGCAGCAGTATTGACACCATTAACAAGACGGTTAAAGAATTCATTAATACTATTCCTAATGTACTCGCCGATATATTATCTGTGGCTGCCAAGATTCCTGAAATAATCATAGTTATTGTCATTGCCCTAGTAGCAACTTTTTTTATGTCTAACGGCTCTAAACGCTATCTCAACGAAATTTTGAATATATTTCTGGTAGAATGGCGCGAGCATATCAGTGAATTAGGTAGGGATTTTTCCCGTGCCTTTGCAGGTTTTATCCGTGCGGAATTCATTATCTTTTTGATTACTATGTTTCTGTCCATCGCCGGATTATTGATTATCCACCCCAAATATGCGATTATCATTGGGACTATCACAGGAATATTTGGTATACTGCCGGTATTAGGGGTGGGTATTGTTCTTGTCCCTTGGTCAGTTTTGGCATTTTTAAGCGGGCATAGTCTACTGGCCCTTGAACTAATACTGCTAACGACTCTTATCACAATTCTAAGACACATTATTGAACCCAAAATACTTGGAGACAATGTAGGACTCGATCCGCTCTTTGTTCTCATTAGCATGTATATTGGATTGGCATCTACTGGAGTAGTTGGGTTGATCTTAGGTCCATTTATTCTTATTGCTTATCAAGCTCTGCGTAAGGCAGGAGTTTTTCAAAATCTTTAATCGGTCAGTGAGAGATGATTAAGAATCAAAGGCATAATTTAGGAGTGACTTTCTTGAAAAATAATAAAAAAGTTGTGACATTAGCTTATGGTTGCCAAATGTCTGAACGTGACGCTGAAACACTGACAGAGATAACCAGGCACTTTGGTTATTCGTCTTCAAATGATCTTGAAACTGCAGATTTAGTGATTGTTAATACTTGTTGTGTAAGAGAAAGTGCAGAGAATAAAATACTTGGGAAAATTGGAGAACTAAAGAAACTTAAAGAACGAAATATTAACGTAAAGATTGCTATCAGTGGTTGTCTGGTTCAACAACCTGGTGTTCTAGAACGATTGCAGAAGCGTGCCCCTCATGTTGATATTTGGACCGGAACACATAACTTGCACGATTTTCACACCCTTTTACAACGGGTAGAACAGGGAGAGAAAGTTGCGGAAATTTGGCAAGAACCAAAAGTAACCTCAGAAGTTGCACCGCTTGCTGAGAAAGGCAAACTACATGCCAATGTAAATATCATGTATGGTTGCGATAATTTCTGTTCTTATTGCATTGTTCCCCATGTGCGAGGTAGGGAAAGAAGTCGTAGACCCCAGGAAATTCTTCAAGAAATCGAATCTTTAGTAGATAGTGGATGTAGAGAAGTGACTTTATTAGGCCAAAATGTGAACTCCTACGGAAAGGAGTTTTCACCAGCTTATGACTTTGCAGATCTGCTCCAGCAAGTGGATCAAATCCCATTACTATCCCGAATACGCTTTATTACTTCTCATCCCAAAGATCTATCGGATAAGCTGATTGAAACCGTTGCTGAGGGGGAGAAAGTTTGCGAGCACTTTCATCTACCAATTCAATCAGGGAGTAATTATATTTTAGAGCGCATGAATAGGAAATATACAAGGGAATACTACTTGAGTAGAGTTCAAAAAATACGCGAATTTATTCCAAATGCTAGCTTAACAACGGATATTATCGTTGGTTTTCCTGGGGAATCGGAAGTAGACTTCGAACAGACTCTCGCTATGATGAAACAAGCTCATTATAGTCAGGCATTCACCTTTATGTATTCTAAACGTTCAGGAACACTTGCCGCGGAAATGGAAGATCAGATTCCATTAGACATCAAAAAAAGGCGTTTACAGAAATTGATGAGTATCCAAAACCAAGAAAGCCTTGAATGGCGAAAAAACATGATTGGAAAATTAGTTGAAGTACTTGTTGAAGGCCCAAGTAAAACAAATCCTGAGCGCTTAACCGGACGAACTCGTGGATACGAACTCGTTGTTTTTAGCGGTAATCTAGAAACAATTGGCTCATTGGTTAATGTAAGGATCAGTGAAGCAGGATCATGGACCCTAATTGGAGAGGTTGAACTCGCTTGAAAAATCTTTGGCCTATGAATTTAATGCAGGAATTTAGAGTTCTATGTAGAATATAGTAATTGGAGGTGTATTAATAATGATTAATAATGATTAGTAATGAAATCACAGAAAAAGCTGGATTATTAGCTGATGCTATTTCTCGAAGTTCGGAACTCACCGAATTACATCGAACAGAAGATGCTATGACAGCTGATGAATCAGCCCAACAATTGATTGCAGAATTACAGCAAGCTCAAGAACGGTTTATGGAGAAGCAGGGAAGTGAAAACGAGCTTTCTGAAGCTGATAAAAACGCGGTCGATGAGATTGAAAAAAAAGTAGAGGATAATCCTGCCATTGTCGCCTATATGACAGCACAAGACAAATTCACAGAAATGTTGGATAGTGTTAATGCCATTCTGGCCGGTGCGATTGCTGGTTCTTCTAGTGGTGGTTGTTCCTGCGAAGACGATAGTTGTGATTCTGATGGATGTGACACTGGTGGGTGTGGTAGCGGAGGGTGCAGTTGCTAAGGAAGTAATCTGAGGAAGCACACTAAAATGATAAAGTATGGTACTTCTACCTACAAGAAGTAGGAGTCTTAGATTAAGTTATTAAAAGGGAAGAGCTAAATCGGTAGCTCTTCCCTTAATTTCTTAAAAGGGGAGAATACAAAGTATGACCACCCCGATGATGCTTCAATATCGAGGAATTAAGGAAAAGGCCCCAGGAACTATTCTATTTTATCGACTTGGTGATTTTTATGAAATGTTTGGGGAGGATGCAGAATTAGCCGCCCCAATTTTAGAAATAGCCTTAACCGGTCGCGATGCCGGAGAGGGGAAACGTATTGCCATGTGTGGCGTTCCTTATCATGCTTTAGATAACTACTTATCAAAGCTCGTCAAGGCTGGTCATAAAGTGGCTATTTGTGAACAAGTTGAAGACGCAAAAAATACTAAAGGGATTGTCAAACGAGACATTATCCGTATTGTTTCTCCCGGTACACTGACCGAAGCGGTCTCAGAACGGACCAATCATTACTTAGCAAGTGTGTATCATGATACAGATTGGGGACTCGCCTTTCTTGATTTATCCACTGGGGAATTTTCGATGTTCCAAACCTCAGAACTTGACGTTCTGCTCATGGAACTATCCCGTATTAATCCGGCAGAACTACTTTTGCCCCCTGAACTTATGAAAAAACCTAAACCTTGGGTAGGTTATTACTGTAGCATACGAGAACGAAAAACATTTTGTGGTCAGGCTTTACGAAATCACTTTCTTGGTCAACAGGATTTATTGCAAGAATTTCCAGTAGGGACTCAAGCTGCCACAGCTTTATGGATCTATTTACTCGAAACGATGCCCGGAGTAGATCCTACCCATATCATAGAAATAACGATGTTTCGTTCTGAACAATGGATGTTTCTCGACCAATGGACCCGTCGTAATCTTGAACTCACTGAATCTCTCCGGAGCGCTGATAAAAAAGGAACGCTCTTATCTATTCTTGATTTAACCCAAACCGCTTTTGGAGGTAGACTTTTAAAACATTGGATTGAAAAACCCTTGCTTAGGCAAGAAGCAATAGAGCGACGTCTTAATGTGGTGGAAGAACTGACCTCGGATTCATTTCTCCGCAGAGATTTATTTAAGCTACTGTCCGAGGTTTATGATCTCGAACGCTTAATGGGGAAGGTCTCTTATGGGACCGCCAATGCGAGAGATTTATTAGCATTGACGCAAACTTTAGCTCTTCTTCCGGAAATCCGTAATCTCCTGACATCTAGCTCAGCCGAATACCTTAAAAATAATGTTTCCCATCTTGAGGGACTTGACTCCTTTGTCAATGAGCTTCAAAGCGCTCTTAATCCCAATCCCCCAATGTCTTTACGTGATGGTAATATTATCAAAACCGGTTATTCTCAAGAAGTGGACGAACTGCGTTCAATTTCTACGGGTGGCAAAGCATGGGTTGCCCAACTGGAGAACGCAGAACGTGAACGAACCGGAATTCGTTCCTTAAAGATCGGGTATAATAAAGTATTTGGTTATTATATTGAAATCACCCATGCCAATGCTCATCTTAGTCCTCCGGATTATCAACGTAAGCAGACTTTGTCCAATGCTGAACGTTTTATTACTCCCCAATTAAAAGAGTACGAACAAAAAATAATAGGAGCAGAGGAAAAGCTTAGAGACTTAGAGTACGAGCTTATCTTAATTCTGCGGGAAGACGTTCGGACACACACTAAGACCATTTTGCACATTGCTCATGTTTTAGCGGAAATTGATGTCTTTGTCAGTTTAGCTGAAGTTGCAGTTCGAAATCACTATATTCATCCACAGATTCAAAATGACGGACAAATACAAATTACAGAAGGCAGACACCCAGTTGTCGAACAAATGCTTGAACCTGGCTTATTTGTCCCCAATGATACCCTCATGTCTAAGAGCCTTCATTTAGCTCTTATCACAGGTCCCAATATGGCAGGGAAATCGACCTACATGCGTCAAGTCGCCTTGATTGTCCTTATGGCACATATGGGATCCTTTGTACCCGCTAAAAGGGCAAGTATAACACTTGTTGATCGGATTTTTACGAGGGTCGGTGCATCGGATGATTTAGCCGCCGGACAAAGCACCTTTATGGTTGAGATGCAAGAAGTCGCACACATTTTAAACTATGCCACCGGGAAAAGTTTGATCATTTTAGACGAGATTGGACGAGGTACAGCAACGTTTGACGGACTCAGCATCGCTTGGGCGGTTGCCGAGCACCTCGTTCAACTGCCCGAGTTCAACCCTAAAACCCTCTTCGCCACACATTATCATGAGTTAACGCATCTCCAAGACGATTTTACAGGGCTATTTAACCTTCATGTTGGTGTGAGGGAACGGGGAGAAGAAATCGTGTTTTTACACAAAATATTGCCCGGTAAAGCCGATGGTAGTTATGGTATACAAGTAGCCCGTTTAGCGGGTCTACCGCAAGACCTTCTTGTACGTGCTAAAACTCTTCTTCTGGAATTAGAGTCCTCAGAGCCAGAGCATGTAAGGAGCGCTAAACCCAAGCCGGTTACACAATTTTCGCTTTTTGACGTCCCGCAAACCAACCCGCTCCTGCAAGAAATAAACAAACTGCCAATGGAAGACATGACTGCTCGCCAAGCCCTTCAGTATCTCTTTGACCTACGAGAACGTATTCAATCTTCAGAAATCATATAGGGGGTGTTTGATATTTCTTATCGAGTAGGGATCGATGTTGGAGGTACTTATACTGACGCCGTGTTTATTCGTGACGGACATATCCTACTTACAGCAAAGGTACCCACCCGCTCTGAAAACCTAGTGGAGACACTAATGGATGCCTTTGATGAGTTGAAGATTTCAGATGAACAAGCGCTTAACCATATAACGGTAAGCACATCGCTCGTTACCAACGCTATTCTCCAAAATCAAGTACATCCCGTCCGAATGCTATTATTTTCTGGAAATGGGATGAGAGCTGATGCACTCCCTTGGCCAGTTAGTTATCTGGAGCTCTCTGGAGAAATGGATTTTAGGGGCAGAGAAATTGAACCTCCTGATCTACGCGAATGGGAGAATTTTCTAACGCCTGATTTGCGTGAGAATCCTGCACTTGTAGTAATTGTAGGAAAGTTTTCGCACCGAAACAGTCTTCATGAGGAACAACTCGCTTCTTATTTGAGGGGAATTAATCCCGCTTTAAGTATTGCGCTAGGACACGTTTGGGGACAAGCGAATTTTTACCGACGTAGTCTGACCACGTATCTTAATCTCGGTGTTTCTAACTTATATTATAAATTTGCTCAACAATTACAAAGTGCCGTATCCCTACGAAAAATCCTCGCCCCTATTTCCATTTTAAAGGCGGATGGTGGAATCTTACCTATTTCGAAGATCCGGCCTATTGAATCCATCTACTCTGGACCAGCGGCTAGTATACTGGCCGCACTGACTCAAATTGAATCAACAGCTTCTTCTATCATCGTGGATATCGGCGGAACGACAACTGATATAGGTCTAGTTCTTTCCGGTGTTCCGTTGCTCAGTTCAAAAGGAGCTCAAATCGGACCTTATTCAACGCTTGTACGTTCACTCGCGGTCCGTTCAATTCCAGTTGGAGGGGATTCCGCTATACATGCCTCAGAGCAGGGTTTTGTTCTAGAAAGTTACCGACTTGGGACAGCCTATTGTTTGGGAGGGAACGTACCTACACCAACAGATGCGATGCGGTATCTTGGGCTCATTGACTATGGAAATGAGCGCCTGGCAGAAGAGGGCCTTGCCTCTATTTTGCCGATGGAACGTCAAACGCCGGAGTTTCTGCAGGAGCTGGCAACTGCTATTATTGATACTGTAGCAGAGAGAATAGCAGAGGCCGTAGTTTCCCTTAAGCAAGAGTGGCAAGAGGAGCCGGCTTATAAAGTTTGGGAGGTTCTCCATCCCCACGAAGTACATGCCTTCAATACTCTAGTCAGCGGAGGAGGAGCTCGTGGGATGATAAAGGCTCTGGAAAAACGCCTCAAGACTCCTATTCGACTCGGAGCTTTTCCGGAAGTTTCCAATGCTCTTGGTGCAGCTATGGCCAGACCTACCTTTGATTGTACTCTTCATCTGGACACTTATATGAGACGATATCGAGTAGAAGAGACTGGTGAGCAAGGGAAATGGTCAGGTCCGCTTCGTCCTTATCGTGAAGTGGAGGGATTTTTAGATAACTTAGCTCAGCAACAAGCTACATTCTATGGGATTAAAATTGGAGACCTGGCAAAAGAACCCTTCGATTTCTTCCCAATTGTTCAGGGGTATAAAACCGTAGGTCAAATTGTCCGCGGGGCCGTTCATCTGCGGTCTGGTGTGGTTGGGAGGATACACGTATGAAACGAACTGGGATTTTATTTTTCCCGGCCTTTGATTGGTCACTCGGCGACACCCATCCTGAACGAGAAGAACGGCTCCTCTATACACAGGAGCAATTGTTTGAAGAGGGGATTCTTGACTTACCCCAAATCAAACAGTACTCTCCTCGTGTTGCCTCGTTACGTGAGGGGTTACGGGCCCAAGCTTTATTACCTAACCCTGAAGCGTTTTCGGATTCGTTAGATGCCCATCTCATTGCAGCCGGAAGTGCCATTTTACTCGGTGAAGCACGTGTCCGCGGAGACATTGCTAATGGCTTCGTTTTAGCACGCCCTCCAGGCCACCATTCAGGGGCGACCGTATGGGGAAATCGTGGGTTTTGTACGCTCAATTATGAGGCTATCCTAGTGAATCATTTGCGGGCTCGTTTTGGAATTGAGAAGATCGCCATTGTCGATACCGATGTCCATCATGGAGACGGAACCCAAGATATCTTTTATCACGACCCAAATGTTCTTTTTATTTCTCTCCATCAAGATGGGCGCACAATTTTTCCAGGAAGTGGATTTGTCAATGAAAAAGGGGGCCCTAATGCTTGGGATCAGACTTTAAATATCCCTCTTCCACCTGGGACTGGAGACGAAGGGTACCACTACGTTCTGGAAAACTGGGTGTTACCGCGACTCCAAGCTTTTGCCCCTGAGCTGATTATTAATTCAGCTGGTCAGGACAATCATTTCACGGATCCACTGGGAGCGATGAACCTAACGGCCAATGGGTACGGGCGAATTACAGAACTTCTTCAACCGGATTTAGCTGTTCTGGAAGGTGGATATTCCATAGAGGGGGCTCTGCCTTATGTCAACTTAGCCATTTTACTGGCGCTTGCCGGAGAAGATTACCATCATGTCCGTGAACCACAGAAGCTAGCGCGTCCCGTTTTAAATTTAGCGACCCTAAAGCCGTACATTCAGGAACTTAAAAAGCAGCACCTTGGCATTAAGCCCCGCTTCACAACCCAAAGCAAAGCCTCCTTTCCCAAAGGAAATTGGATGTATAGTCCTCGTTCCGTCTATTATGACACGAAAGGGTTCCAAGAAACCCGACATGATTACATACGAGAGTGTAGCCATTGCGCAGGTACCGTGTATATTGAAAGCTCGCGTTTGTCATCCCCACAAAAGTCTATTTTAGTACGAATTCCGTTCCAAGCCTGCCCGGATTGCGAGCAAGCAGGCTATGACCTTTGGGACCATCTTCAACACCATATCGAGGATACAGAAAGCGGTTTATTGCAAAACCAGCTCCACGATAAACTATCCTTTTGGAATAGTAAGGAAGGATTGAGGGAATTTTGACGCCGGTAATTCATATCCTGGACTCGCACTCTGCCAACCAAATTGCTGCTGGAGAGGTAGTTGAACGTCCTGCCTCAGTGGTTAAGGAGTTAGTTGAAAATGCTCTAGATGCTGGGGCAAAACGCATTGACATCACTATTGAAGGAAACGGTGTACCGCTAATTAGAGTGCGAGATGATGGTTGTGGAATCGCCATTTCGGATTTACCATTGGCCGTTATTCGCCATGCTACCAGTAAAATTAGCCGGATTGATGACCTTAATTATTTGCAGACCCTCGGTTTTAGAGGGGAGGCTTTACCAAGTATTGCTTCAGTTTCTCATATGGAAATTTCCTCACGTCCTGCAGATGAAGTTGTTGGATTATGCCTTAAGCTTAGCGGTGGAGAGCAAGGGGAATTTTCAGAAGTTGGGTGTCCTGTCGGAACGACCGTGACTATCCGCAATCTTTTCTTCAATACACCCGCTCGATTGAAATTTCTAAAATCTATTCCAACAGAATTTGGTCTCATAAGTGATACAATCGGGCGAATCGCCCTTGCACACCCAGATATTTCTTTTTCTTTAACTCATCCTCAACAAGTTGTTTTGCAAACCTTTGGGCGAGGAGATTTACGTGAAACAATTGGAGCAATCCTCGGTCATGCGATCGCTCGACAGTTGATTCCGATCAACACGCAACATGGAGATTGGAAATTAGAGGGCTTTATCAGCCCACCAGATCTGGTTCGAGCTTCTAAGCAAACCCAAACATTTATGATTAATGGACGAATTGTTCGTTCGCCGTTCTTGAGTCGTGCCCTAGAGGAAGGGTATCACACACTCATTCCGACTAAGCTTCATCCAGTAGTCGTACTCCATTTGCATGTTCCGCCCGCAGAGTATGATGTTAATGTCCACCCCACAAAAATGGATGTGCGCTTTAAGAGTGAGCAAACCTTAGCTCCTTTTATCAGTCAGGCGGTTTATCAAACCTTAATCAGTAGTAAACCTTTACCCTCGTTTCAAGCTCAATATCCATCAACTCACGAAACTAAAATTCCTTTTTCACTAAAAAATTCCCCACACTCAAAGGCTGGAGTGCATCTTACCGAGTCAGTAGCACCACTTTCCACGAATACCCGAGAACAGCCAATTAGATGCAAGGTTGACCAATCAAACTTATTCCTACTTGCTCAGGAACGAGTTAGAAAACATGAAAGTCCAGTATCTAGCGTTTCAAATCAAGAAACATCTGTTAACTCAAGCGCTGAAGTGAATCAGTTAACACAGAGTAGTCCGCTAAACGAAGTTGATAGAAAAGCTGAAGACACTCTTGCTAATATCTGGCCTTTAGGCCAGTTATTTAGAACCTATATCTTAGCTACTGACGGTGAAGTGCTCTTGATGATTGACCAACATGCTGCTCACGAACGAATTAACTATGAACGGTTGCTAGCGGAGTTCAGACAAGCAGAGCATTCTAGTCAGGCTCTTCTAATTCCCCTTCCCATGGAGTTTACCCTGCAGGAAGAACAGGTGGTTTTAGAAAATTTATGGAATCTTACTGAGATGGGATTTATTCTGGAACAATTCGGTGAACGAACTTACTTATTACGTGGCGTACCAATACAGACGGGAACTGTCCAAGCAGACAGGTTACTACGTCAGTTTATCGAAGAGGTCTTACAGAAAAATTTTACACCTACTATTGAAAAATTGTTAGAGGAATGGATTTATCTTCTGGCTTGCAAAGAATCCATTAAAGCACAAGACTCACTTTCCTTGCTCGAAATGGAACAATTAATTGCTCGACTTGGCCAAAGCCTTAATCCGTATACGTGTCCACATGGACGGCCAACTATGATTAAAATGACTCGCCCAGAATTGGAAAAACGCTTTTATCGCACCTAATATAGCAGAAGTTTGTGAGCACCATGGCACGGTTATACTGTCAGTGAGGAGACTCTATGTTAAATGAAAATCAGATCCTTATAAAATTAACACATACCGATTCTGAACTTTTAAAAAGATTTGCTTGGTTTAATCAACAACCCGGATGCAACTGTACCATAATAAGGAGTGGGGAAGGGAATTTACCAGAACTTACAATAACCCGTCAGGGCGTTTTCTTAACAAATGGGGCAAAACAACTTTCTTTTCATCCAAGTATGGCCATCATTCGATTGATAAATCTCCTACGGGGTGGGTCTGATCGTTATCTCGAAGCAACCCAACTAAAGGCTGGCGACACTTTAATTGATGCTACACTAGGATTGGGGACAGATGCTTTGGTAGGGGCATGGGCTGTTGGTGACAACGGAAGCGTTCTAGCGATTGAACAATCTCCGATTTTAGCGGCTTTCGTTCATGATGGCTTAAATCACTTTACGGAAATCATTCCAAACGCTAAAAATAAAGAGAAACAAGAGGTCTGGGCCGCTTTAGTGAGAGCTTCCCGGCGGATTGAAGTTCGCTCGGGAGAGCACTGTGAGTACTTAAAGCGTCTCCCCTCCCGTTCAGTTAATGTCGTGTATTTTGATCCAATGTTTCGCAACACAATTAAGAAATCTGACTCAATTATGCCCTTGCACAGGTGGTCAAACCATAATCCAGTCGATCAAGAAACTATATTAGAGGCATGTCGAGTTGCTCGGAACCGTGTTGTGCTCAAAGAACGCAAAGATAGCTTGGAATTCCGACGTCTTGGGTTTGATATACTATTCGGAGGGTGGTACAGTCCTGTCGATTATGGGGTCATTTTAGTTTAATGGGGGTTGGTTCGGTGTATCCACTGATCATTATTATTGGCCCAACTGGCGTCGGTAAGTCGTCAATTGGAATAGCTCTAGCACAGGAAATCAATGGAGAAATAATTTCTGGAGACTCCGTTCAAGTTTATAAAAAACTTGATATTGGTTCAGCGAAACCTTCTAAGGCAGAACTTCAACTCATCCCTCACCACCTTATCAATCATTTAGACCCCTCAGAACCTTTTTCTGCAGCCCTGTTTAAAGAGAAGGCCACTTCTTTGATTGATGAAATTAGGGCCCGTGGTCATGTTCCAATTGTAGTGGGAGGGACAGGGCTCTATATTCGTTCTTTGCTCGATCCCTATGATTTCTCTCAACTTGGCTCTGAAGCGATCCGTTCCAAATGGAACAAGTTCGTCCAATTGCACGGGCCGATAACCCTGCATGAGGAGTTAAAGAACCGAGACAAGGAAACAGCACAGCAGTTACACCCAAACGATATTTTTCGTGTTATTCGTGCACTTGAAGTTTTTGAATTAACCGGTAGCACCCTATCGAGTCAACGTCAATTTCGCGATGATGAATACAAGACGCTGGATCCATCGATTCTCTATATTGGGTTAACTGCTTCACGCGAAGTAATCTATGAACGAATCAATCAACGCAGTATTTTGATGCTTTCTGAGGGCTTAATCGAAGAAACACTTGCTCTATTAAACAGCGGTTATGCACCAACGTTAAAGCCCTTACAAAGCATAGGCTACCGCCATTCGATTTGGTATATAAAGGGACTTGCCACCCGATCTGAAATGCTTCGTTTATTGCAAAGAGATACTCGTCACTTTGCAAAACGCCAACTGACTTGGTTTCGCCGTGATCCTCGCATTACTTGGTATGATATTGAGACAGATTCGGACGAATTACTTCAGGATGTTGTGAAGACTTGCAGAGCTTGTCAAACTCGTGTAGAATAGTAATGTAGAAGTATAAGGTGATGGAGGTAAATATATGAATAAATCGCCCATCAATTTGCAAGATACCTTTTTAAATCAGGTACGTAAGGAAAATCTTCCTGTAACCATTTATTTGGTTAACGGATTTCAGCTTAAGGGACTTATTAAAGGTTTTGACAACTTCACTGTGGTTATTGAGTTTGAAGGTAGACAACAGATGGTCTATAAACATGCAATTTCAACAGTTATGCCGATTCGCCCGATTAACTTTATGGCTGCGAGTGCTAAAGAATCTACGACAAGTTCTTAGGCCTAACAGTAATTAATTAGGATAAACCCGAAAGCATGAGAAACTAAGTTCGGTATTTATACTGAACTTAGTTTTTTCTCTTGAATTAGCTTCTTATTTGTGATATCTTAAAATTATATGCTTATATATGGTGAAAGAAAGGAACTCAACCCAACTATGGAAACTCGAAATTTAAGAAACATTGCAATTATCGCTCACGTTGATCATGGGAAAACGACACTTGTGGATGCCATGTTAAAACAGAGTGGAACATTCAGAGCTAACCAACAAGTTATGGAACGTGTCATGGATTCCAATGATTTAGAACGTGAACGTGGAATTACAATTTTATCTAAAAACACATCCGTTCACTGGCAGGGAACAAAGATCAACATTATCGATACGCCAGGACATGCCGACTTCGGGGGTGAGGTTGAGCGCGTCTTACAAATGGTCAATGGGGTACTCCTCATTGTTGATTCTTTTGAAGGCCCCATGCCACAAACGCGTTTTGTTTTGAGAAAGGCTTTAGAGCTCAAACTTGTCCCTATTGTTGTCATCAATAAAATTGACCGCCCAGATACTCGACCGGATGAAGTGGTTGATGAAGTACTTGACCTTTTTATTGAGCTTGGTGCAGAAGATGATCAATTAGATTTCCCAGTTGTATACGCCTCTGCGCGAGCAGGTATCGCCGGACTCGCCCACGATTCTTTGACAGACTCGTTAACACCACTGTTTTCTGTGATCTTGGAACACATTCCAGCTCCAGTAGTCGATCTCGAGGCTCCATTCCAGATGCTGGTCACTACTCTGGACTACGATGATTATGTCGGTAAAATTTCAGTAGGTAGAATTGTTCGTGGTACTATACACCAAAACGAAAGTGTCATCTTAATCAAGCGTGATGAGAGTTTTGAACGTGCTAAAGTTGGTAAAGTTATGATCTTTGAAGGACTAAAACGTCAAGATGTTCTCGAAGCATCAGCCGGAGAAATCGTTGCACTTACTGGACTTTCTAGTGCGAATATCGGAGAAACAGTTGCTTGTGCAATAACTCCTGAAGCCTTACCAACCATCGAAGTCGATGAGCCCACATTATCCATGAATTTTATGGTTAATAACAGTCCTTTCGCAGGGCGAGAAGGTCATTTCGTAACCTCTCGAAAAATTCGCGAACGTCTTTGGAAAGAAGTAGAGACCAATGTTAGTCTAAGAGTCGAAGAAACGGATTCTGCTGATTGTTTTCAAGTATCCGGTAGGGGAGAGCTCCACCTTTCGATTCTGATCGAAAACATGCGTCGGGAAGGGTATGAACTTCAAGTTTCTAAACCCGAGGTTATCTATAAAATGATCGATGGTGTCAAACACGAACCGATTGAGTTTCTAATCTGTGATCTTCACGAAAGCGCTTTGGGATCAATCATGGAGCTTCTCGGAAAGCGGAAAGCGGAAATGGCCAATATGACAAATCTTTCTGCCACGCAACTCCGTATAGAATTTAGAATTCCAGCCCGTGGACTAATTGGTTTCCGTGGTGACTTCTTATCTGAAACGCGCGGTGAAGGAATGATGAGCCATATGTTCTTGGGTTATGAACCTTATAAAGGGGATATCCCTGGACGAACTCGGGGCGCACTCATTGCTTTTGAAGAAGGAGAAACAAACGCTTACGGTCTTTATTCGGCTCAAGAACGAGGAACTTTGTTCGTAGACCCAGGCCTTCACGTGTATGGAGGTATGATTGTTGGGGAGAATAAGCGTGAACAAGACATTGAAGTGAACGTTTGCCGAAAAAAACAGCTCACCAATATGCGTACTAGTTCAGCCGATGAGGCTTTGCGCCTTGATAAGCCCAGAGACTTTTCCTTGGAGCAATCGTTAGAGTTCATCAACGATGATGAATTGGTGGAAATCACCCCTAAGAGCGTTCGTATCCGGAAGAAATTCTTAGATCACTCTTCTCGCGTGCGATATTCTAAGACTTTAACAGGGAAATAATAACAACATTTTTCCAGGACACCTTTTGTCCTTACTTGCGTATAGTAGTAAGGATGGGAGGTGCCTGTACTTATGACAATTCGTGTTACGTTTAGACCAGACAATCATCAACCTCCGATCATACAATCTCCCGTCCCCCGTGAAACCGCACAGATTATCACATCTGGGACAGAGCTGGTGGGAATAGGCCGAGTGCGTAAGAGTAATCCTTCTTCGCTTGAAAAAGACAAAGATAAAGTCGCGGAGATTCTTGCTGAATTGGAAGCTTTTGTTGGATTAGTGACCGTGAAACGTCTCATTCGAGAATTACAAGCCTATGTTGAAATTCAAAAGCGACGGACACGCGAAAAACTTATTGCAGAGCCTTTAGTTCTGCATATGATTTTTAGTGGGAACCCTGGAACCGGTAAAACAACAATGGCTCGATTAGTCGGGCGACTTTTTAAAGAGATGGGAGTTCTTCAGAAGGGTCACGTGATCGAATGTGAGCGAGCAGATCTTGTCGGCGAATATATTGGACATACCGCACAAAAAACAAGGGAACAATTAAAGAAGGCGCTAGGTGGGGTCCTGTTTATTGATGAAGCCTATTCGCTAGCCCGTGGGGGAGAGAAGGATTTCGGCAAGGAAGCCATAGATGCTATGGTAAAGGCCATGGAGGATAATAAGGACAATCTTGTTTTAATTTTAGCTGGCTATCGTCATGAAATGGAATGGTTTTTGCGTTCTAATCCTGGACTTCGTTCACGCTTCCCAATATATATTGATTTTCCTGATTACTCACTCGATGAATTGTTAGCCATTGGAAATTCAATGCTCAAGTCTCGACAATATGAGCTTACTCCAGCGGGATTGGAGGCGCTCCGTGTTCACTTGCAAGATTTATTGAATACCCATCCTTATGCAGGAAATGCACGGCTTGTTCGTAACCTCGTGGAAAAGACTGTGCGAAAACAGGCTGTTCGGTTATTCCAAAAGCCTAGCTCTAGTCGTGAAGAGCTAATCCAAATTTTACCTGTGGATATTACCCTAGAAGATCTTTGATTTATCTTTTGGGTTATCGTATATATGAAAAACGTAGAATAAGAGGTTTTCTATGGATATGGATATTTCGGGAGAATTGTCCGGGCTTAGGATAAGCCAGCTACAAGAGCTTAAAGATCTTTCTGATTTCAAGACTGAACGTTATGAACTAATCCATCCTGTAATCTTGGAAGAGCTGATTCGGCTAACACAACTTTGGAATCGAGAAATCGCAGTTTATCTCTCACGACCAGGTACACTCCTGGCGGCTGCAGTAGGGCGTTACGCAAATGTAACACTGCCCCAGATCAAAGGAAGATCAATTGGAAAGCACCTGAGGTGCATCCATACACATCCCAATGGGGACTACAGACTCAGCCCCTTAGATCATAGCTCCCTATTATCTCTTCAACTAGAAAGTATGGCTTCAGTTGGAGTCCGCGAAAGCTTACTTACTGGAATTCAGATTGCCTATCGAACAGGGGAGAACGATTTCTCTATCGTAAACCTCAGTTCAAAAGATTGGCAATCCTTTGATTATAATGACTCTTTGTCTAGCCTTTCTAAGGGTAAAACTGAAAATAAAACTGAAACGGCATCAGGTAAAGAGCGCGCTTTCCTTATAGCGCTCGTAGACAGTGACCAAGACGATAATGAGGATTTGATTGAACTACGAGAGCTGGCTCGATCAGCTGGCGTTGACGTAATTGGTCAACTGGTCCAACTACGCCGTTATGGTCAATCTCGTAGCTATTTAGGAAGCGGAAAAATTGAGAAATTAGTTCACTGTGTACAGGAAACTGAGGCCAATGTAGTAATTTGTGATGATGAACTATCCCCGGCTCAGTTACGAACCTTAGAGACGGAAACTGGGCTCAAAGTATTAGATCGTACGGATTTGATCTTAGACATCTTTGCGCAACGTGCTCAGTCCCGCGAAGGCAAACTTCAAGTGGAATTGGCCCAACTTAAACATTTATTACCCTATTTATCGGGTCAAGGACGAGCGCTCTCACGATTAGGGTCAGGAGTTGGCTCGCGCGGTCCAGGGGAGACAAAACTAGAGCTTGACCGCAGGCGCATGCGAGACCGCATTACTCAATTGGAAAAAGAATTAAAGCAGGTTTTACAGCATCGTGATATCCAGCGTCGCCAAAGAACGAGAAGTGGCCTACCGAAAATTGCCATAGTTGGGTATACGAATGCTGGGAAAACTACGTTATTAAAAGTAGCAATGGAACAAGCCGGTAGTAAGTCCAAGATACCAGTGGGTGAGAATAAACTATTCGCAACCTTAGATCCGCTTGTTCGTAATATTAAAATAAACTCATCCTTGGAAATTCTTCTCAGCGACACGGTGGGGTTTATTAGAAAATTACCAACACAACTGCTTAGGGCCTTTTTAGCGACGCTTGAAGAAGTCCAACAAGCAGATGTTTTATTACATGTCGTTGATGCTAGCAATCGGCAAGCACTCCAACACGCTGAAACTGTAAATGAGGTGCTCAAGCAACTTGGGTGCGATGAAAAACCTATGATTACTTTGTTAAATAAAGTCGATAAAGTCTCGGCTGAAGACGATATTTCCGAGCTAATCCAACGTCTTCCCCACCCGATCGAGTTAGCCCTTACCTGTGGGGACTCCTTAAAACCAGTTTGGAAGCAGATTAGCTTATTATTAATCTAATCTGTTTAAGTTTCACTATATGATAAGGGGGAAGCTGTTTGTATTTAGATCCTAATTGGCCGGAGTTAATTCGTAAAGCAGTAATTGCTGCAGAAGAAATACTTCAACTGCAGCTTCCTGAGATACAAGAAATAGCAACACATACCCACGAAAAGGTCTTGAAAGCATTTCAAGCAGAACGTGTCTCGACTTATCATTTACAGGGAACAACCGGTTATGGGTTAGGTGATTCAGGCCGGGAAGTTCTGGACCGCGTGGTTGCGCGTATTTTAGGCACGGAAGCAGCGCTGGTGCGTGGTCAATTTGTTTCTGGTACGCACGCTATTGCAGCTGCCTTATTTGGAGTTTTGCGCCCTGGAGATCATGTTATTTCTGTAAGCGGGCCCCCTTACGATACTTTAGAAGAAGTCATTGGGTTAAGAGGAAAAGGACAAGGGAGTCTTCTAGATTTCGGCATATCCTATGACGCCATTCCTCTGGATTCCCAAGGAAAGCTTCAATATGCACTTTTAAGCGAGAGCATTACAGATAAGACCCGTATGCTGATGGTTCAACGCTCACGCGGCTATGCATGGAGAAACTCACTGATGATTTCTCAGATCAAGGAACTAGTTACTTTTGTGAAAACTAGCTATCCTAAATTGCTTATCTTTGTAGATAATTGTTACGGAGAACTGGTTGAAAAGCAGGAACCTGGCGACGTAGATGTAGATTTGATGGCCGGTTCACTAATCAAAAATCTTGGAGGTAGTCTTGCTCCAACTGGTGGATATGTAGCTGGTCGCACAGATTTGGTTAAACTCACTGCACAGCGCCTGACTGCACCTGGTATTGGAGAGCATATAGGCGCTACCTTGGAATGGCAACGCCTGTTTTATCAAGGCTTATTCTTTAGCCCTTTAACAGTTTCTGAAGCCATTAAAGGTGCCGTTTTTTCTGCGGCGTTTTGGCGCACCTTAGGGTTTGAAGTACATCCTGAACCAGAAGCGCCTCGAACAGATCTTATTCAAGCTGTGAAGCTTGGATCACGGAAGAAGATGATTTCCTTTTGTCAAGGTCTTCAGAAGGGCTCTGCGATAGATTCTCATGTTTTGCCCATACCTTCAGGAATGCCTGGGTATGAAGACGAAGTCATTATGGCTGGCGGTACTTTTATTCAAGGTGCAACCAGTGAATTTTCTGCAGACGGTCCACTCCGAGAACCCTATATTGTGTATCAACAAGGTGGTATTTCAAACACTTATGTACAGATGGGCAACATTTTAGCAGCATTAAATTTATGGCAACAAGGGCTTTTAGAATAAATCTCCTATCTTTAGCTATAAGATGTTTTAATAATGACAGTCTTCATTTCATACAGGTACAAAACTGTGTTAATATGAAGGGGTAGAAAGGGGGTTATTATGGGAGATTCAGAGTCACCGAAAAGCACAATACGTTTTTTAATTGAACTTGTTGAAATTGTCCTTATAGCTTTTGCACTATCCTGGGTATTGCGAACTTATGTGATTGAAGCTCGCAAAATCCCTACTGGTTCAATGTTACCGACGATTCAACTGGAAGACCGAGTCATTGTGGATAAGTTTTTCTTTAAAAACCTTGACCACCTTAGACCTGGAGATATCATAGTCTTTCATCCACCACTGAGTGCCCATGCGACAGAAGACTTTATTAAAAGGGTTGTTGGAATGGCTGGAGATACAATTGAAATACGTGATCACAAGACCTATGTAAATGATAAACAACTTTATGAACCTTATGTCTTAGAGAAATCAAAAAACGATTTCGGACCAATCGATATTCCTGCAGACTCAGTATTCGTCATGGGTGATAATCGCAACAATAGTGCGGACTCTAGAAAGTGGGGTTTTTTACCTGTTCAGAATATAACTGGTCGAACTCTGTTTCGCTATTGGCCAATTGATCAAATAGGTGCTCTTGCCCGTTAGGCGGGAGTTTTTTTCTTTATTAGGCATATACTTTTATTAGTTGCAATTTTATTTCCTTAAAGTATTAGGGAACACATAGCGGCATATATTCCAATTACTTAATTGAAAGGGTGGGGCTTTGTGGAAAATCAAAAACTAAGGGTTGTTCTCTTGTTTGGCGGGCGTTCAGGAGAACATGAAGTTTCCTTAAATTCAGCTCAGTCTATATTCAAAGCGATTGATCGGTCTCGCTACAAAGTAGAAACGATAGGGATTAATAAACTGGGTCAATGGTTCTGGGGTGTTCTACCGGAGAATCTTCTACAACAAGGGTTTCCACCTGCTGAACAGACACACCAGGTTACGCTGGTCATTGATCCTACAAACCCACATTTTATGGCTCTAGATGGCTATTCTCTGCCAAGTCAAGGACAATTTGACATTATTTTTCCGGTACTACATGGCCCGTATGGGGAAGATGGAACACTTCAGGGATTACTGGAGATGGCTAATGTACCTTATGTAGGTTCTGGTGTTTTAGGATCTTCTTTAGGGATGGATAAAGATCGGATGAAGGCGGTCTTCAGTGAGAAGGATCTGCCCCAAGCACGCTATGAAACCTTCCTGCGTTCAGACTTGCTGAATGGAAGAGAAACCTGCCTTAATGAAATTGAAGCAAAGATAGGTTATCCCTGCTTTGTAAAACCAGCTAATCTTGGGTCTAGTGTAGGCATCACCAAAGCACACAATCGTGAAGAATTATCGGATGCCTTGGAGGTTGCCATTATATTTGATCGTAAAATTGTTGTTGAAGAAAATATTAACGGCCAAGAAATTGAAGTCGCCGTTCTTGGAAATGATACTCCGAAAGCCTCAATTCCTGGCGAAATTAAACCAGCGCATGAGTTTTATACTTATGAAGCAAAGTATTCGAATATTGGATCTAGTTTGTTGATACCAGCTCCTCTTGATAAATCCATTATTGCACGTATTAAAGAAATGGCTATTGAAGCCTTTCGTGCAGTAGAAGCAAGTGGGCTGAGTAGGGTTGATTTTTTTGTAACTCCTGAAAATATAATCTTTCTAAATGAAATTAATACCTTACCGGGATTTACAGAAATCTCTATGTACCCTAAACTTTGGGAGGCGTCAGGAATTCCTTATTTTGAACTAATAGACCGTTTAATTTCATTAGCTTTGGAACGCTTTGAGGATAAACAAAATTGTAAAATATCTCCTGATTAATATATGTAGAGACTAATACAAAAAGGAGAGCCGATGGATAAAATCCATCGGCTCTCCTTTTTGTATTAGTCAGAGAAAATGCAATTGAGGTGACGACAAGCAAAGTTTTCAATCTAGAATAAAGAATTATAGAGTTAACATAACTTTCTCTGCATATCTATGTTTGTAGTTGTTGATATTTTAGTTGAAGGTACGAAAAACACCGACAACTTTTCCTAAAATTGAAACATCTTGGGAATAAATCGGTTCCATTGATGGATTTTCAGGCTGCAGTCGAATAAGAGTTCTTTCTTTAAAAAAGCGTTTAATCGTTGCTTCATCTCCAATTAACGCCACGACAATTTCACCATTTCGCGCCTCATTTTGTTGACGGACAATAATAAAATCTCCATCTAAAATTCCAGCACCTATCATACTTTCTCCCTGAACTTTAAGCATGAAAACTTTATCTTGGCGAACAAGATCAGCAGGAAGGGGAAAGGAACCTTCGATGTTTTCCACAGCTAAAATAGGTTGACCAGCAGTTACATGGCCGATAACGGGTATGTGGACCACTTTCTTAGCTTCGGGTATGTCACATGAACTATCCAAAATCTCGATCGCACGAGGTTTTGTGGGATCACGTCGAATATATCCTTTGTCCTCTAACGTCTGCAGATGACCATGCACTGTGGAACTAGATAGCAACCCTACAGCTTCGCCAATCTCCCGAACAGCAGGTGGATATCCTTTTTTACTTATTTCTTGTTTTATGAATTCTAGAATATTTGTTTGACGCAGTGATAAATCCGGGTACATAGTATCACACCCCTATCTTTTCATTAATATTTTACCATTCATCAAAACAAAGTGCAAACAAATGTTCGCTAAATTATAAGAAAACAGAAGAATGTGGGGGAAGAACTATGAAAATTTCAATGAAAATTAAACAAATACTGGTACAGTTGGGGTTGCTCTTTATTGTGGCAATAATAGCATGGCAGGAACTACACCGCCAGCCGACGATTCTTTCCGATGTCTATCCGTATTTAACGTCTTTATCTCCAGCATTAGTGAAACAGTGTGTAGTTGAAACTCGAAAAACTCCAACAATTGTCTTTGAAGAATTACTAGCTATACGCTCGACTTTACCAGAAAGAGATGCACAGCAGCTAGTTAACCAACTTCGAGAACAAGTTCTTTTTAAGGATTTAAACTGGGGCAAGCTTCCGTCAACTACATTTAAAAGTGTCCAGAGGCATATGAATATTTTAAAGCAATATTCATATTATTACCCCAAAAAATATACTTTTCCTGTGCAAGGAACGACGTGGTTCGAAGATAGCTTTGGTGCGGATCGAGAAGGGGGATTACGCAAACATGAAGGGACTGACTTGTTTGGAAAAGAAGGGACTCCTATTATTAGTATAAGTGGAGGGGAAGTTGAGCAATTAGGGTGGAACAGGTTGGGTGGAGAACGTGTCGGGGTACGAGGAGATGACGGAAATTATTATTACTACGCTCATCTGCAATATATTGATCCCCAACTAATCAAAGGGAATCGGATTGAAGCAGGGGAAGCCATAGGCGGGATGGGTCATACTGGAGACGCATTAACTACACCAGACCATCTTCATTTTGGAATTGAACTACCAAACGGGCAATGGGTAAATCCCTATCCGTTTTTAGAAGTATGGAATTCTTGGCAGGAGAAGAGAACTTCTAGTTACTGATGTGATTGCCTCGTTACTAATACTTGCCCCTTGCCCCAAGATTCGTTATAATAACAGTGTTTGCATTTATGTTGATTACGCTAAAATACTTAGATAAAAAAGGGGTTATTATTTGAAGCATTCTCAAAATAGTTTTTCTAGATTGAGATTATCCATTCCAATACTAATTATTATCATAGGTGTTTTGTTCTATTACGGTATACACTCTATAAGTCCAAATATGGCTAAAGGACTTATTAAAGGGGGAGATCCGATTGAAAATAACTCCATCATTTCTAAGATATCTATATCGACGAAGGATCTTTCAACCCGAGATGAAAGTTACGTTCTTATAGATCCAGAAAACAATCAGATTCTGAAATCATACAATGCCGACGTGCAACGAGCGCCTGCGAGTACGACAAAACTCCTTACCGGGCTTATCGCGATAAAGACCCTGCAAGAAACAGATATTGTTCGTGTCGGCAATGAAGTAAATGTTGAAGGGTCACAGCTTGGCCTCAACCCAGGAGACGAAATATCAGTCCATGAACTCTTAACTGCATTATATGTTCACAGTTCTAATGATGCAGCTGCAGCCCTAGCAGTGAAAATTAGTGGTTCAATCCCTGCCTTTGCTGAAGAAATGAACAAATATGTAACCGCGCTAGGAGGTGAATATAGCCATTTTACGAACCCTCATGGAATGCCTGACTCTGAACACTATACGACTGCGAATGATCTTGTAAAAATTGCCAGTATTTTTCTTAAGAAAGAAGAACTAATGAAATTTGTCAAAGAACCTAGTGCTCGGATTCAATGGAAAAATTCGCAGGGTATGGTACGTTATGCCAATGTACAGAATACTAACAGTCTTCTGGGAATCTATCCTGGAGATGAAGGTTTGAAAACGGGTACTACTACAGAGGCAGGACAGTGTCTAGTATCCTATGTCACAAGGCCAGACGGAGAGTTATTACTCGTCTTATTGGGAAGCAAGAATCGCTATAACGATACCATCAAGTTACTGGATGAAGTATGGGCAGCTCAGCGTTCGAAAGCTGCGCTGCGAGCACTGGCAAAAGACCCAAAATCTCTAATTATGAGTCCTGGAATATTTTAAGTATATTGATTAATGGGGGTTCGAAAAATTTGATAAAACTTGGCGAAGCATGTGTATTAGAGGACCGTCCATGCACTGAATGCGGCGAATGTGATCTATGTGATCAAGATCCTAGTAAACAGTGTGATAATTGCGGTCAATGTATTGAATTTCCAGATGGGGATTTTGCTGAAATTGAGATTGACGATATATTGATAAACACGGATAACCCAAATTCTGTTTCCCTCCATAAAGGGCATGGGAGCAAATTTAAGATAAAAGAGTAAATTGACGGGCGCCACAAAAGTACAGAAATCTAATTCCATCCATAGCCAAGGCGCAGGGAAAGGATTGTTGTTGTTACATAAAGACATAGATGTTTTTGATTTGGGTCCTATAATAGATATTATGTAAAGTAGAGTGTTTAATACCGTAGGGGAGTAGTGCTAAAATAGCCCAATAGCTTGATTTTATGAGCATCAAGTTATCGGGCTATTAAAATGTGTCTTCGGACTTCGTATTATTGTAGAACTTGGTGAGTCTGGAACTTGTGTGAGTTTCTATTAACTCCTGCTCCAGTAATCGGTATAGTTATTAGGATTTTTAGGATACATAGATTCATAACTGCAAAAATAATTAAGTTGTTCAGTTATCGTTGGTTCACTCATAACCAACGATAAAATCAGCCGCTAGGAGCCTCTGTAAGGCTTTAAATATGTAGACCTAGTATGATTACATCCATAACCATGCAACCTATGGCAATTGGCCTTAATTTAGGCATAGGGCACAATTCACCAATAAGACACTTATTATACAACTTGGAGTGATTGCTGACCAATTAGACAATTAAGATTAGTATTTTTCAAACAAAGATTTATCGTCGTATTATTAAGAGCGCTTCTGTTTTCGCTTTAACTATGCGCTAAATGCCTATTTAATGCATAGTTGCATAACCTGTATTATATTTATATAATATTGGTAGCCACTCTACTTTTGTTGTTCCTTATTAGACGGAGGTTATTAGGGGTTTGTGTAGCAATGGAACAAAAAAGTGCAATAAGCAATCCAATATTTACCACGCTGTATCTTAAGGATTAATGCTGTGGTGCCAATGAACGCAAGCGGCCTTCTGCAACCTCTTCTGGCAACGTGAAAGAGTAGTGTCCTACAATATTAATGTGTTCATGCCCAAGCGGAGAAAGGCGCTGAATGTCAGCCTTATCTACGGATTTTCCACCTCCACGTAGGGCATCTAATGCGAGTTCTGTGTAACGGGTGTTCCAAAAAATAATCGCATTCACTACGAAACCCAGCGCACTTAATTGGTCCTCCTGCCCTTCCCGATAACGTTGATGAAGTTCTCCTCGTTTCCCATAGAAAACATCACGAGCCAAGCTGTGACGAGACTCCCCTCGATTTAATTGCGTTAAAATCCGTCGTCGATAGTTTTCGTCGTCTAAGTATGTTAATAAGTATCGTGTTTTGTAAATACGACCGAACTCTCCAATCGCCCGTCCCAGCATAGTTGGTTTACCGCCCCGCTGCAATGTTTGAATAAGTTGAGTGGCATTAACTGTGCCTAATTTGAGTGAACCCGCAACCCTGAGCATATCATCCCAATGGCGAAGGATAATATCCCGGCGAATTCGATGCCGGGACAGTCCATTCAAAACGCCATAGTCGGCTTCAGGATCAAGTCGCCAAAACCGGGTTCCTCCAATATCAGCTAACCGGGGACTAAACTGATAACCCAACAATCCAAAGAGACCAAAGACTATATCGCTGTATCCAGCCGTATCAGTCATAATTTCCTGAGGATGTAATACCGTCTGTTGTTCCAGAAGACCTTCCAATAGATAGAGAGAATCACGGATAGTACCGGGAATGACTATTGCATTGAATCCGGAAAATTGATCACTGGTAAAGTTGTAGTATGTCACGCCTCTGCCAGTACCAAAATATTTTGGGTTCGGTCCAGAATGGATAGTTCGCACCGGTGTCACAAACCGTAATCCATCGGCCGAGGCCACTTCGCCGCCACCCCATATCTGTGCCAGCGATAACTTTGCATGATATGCCACCAGACTGTTATTGGCCTCAATTAATGTGTCAGCTCGAAAATAATTTTGCCCAACCCAAGTCAGCCGATCTCGTTCCAAAGCAGGGATGCCCGGCTGTATAACCGGTTCAAGACCTATATTACATGCTTGCGCAATCAGGACAGCACAAACACTGACCCCTAAGTCCTTGATCCTCGATCCACCTTCACTAAAATGGGTAAAAGCATCAGCAAATCCTGTCCACCGGTTGACCTCCAACAGCAGTTCTGGTAAATCTGTCCGGGGAAGAAGGCTCCGTACACGAGTGCGGAGTTCTAGTAGTGACTCTGGTTCTTCCAGACGATCCAGGGGAGTCAGTACAAGTCGTTCTCGTCCGGCAAATGTTTCAATACGGACCGCCGGATTCTTCTCCCACCTATCTACAGTGTTACGATAAGCAGAATCCAGTTCTTTCTCTAAAGGGGCTAAAGACTTTTCTGCATTTGAAAACCAGTCTAGCGTGCGAAGTACTTGAGGTCGAACCGCATTCCAAGCAGGCCCTTGAAGTAATTGCGCCCGTGGATCATTATATCGTTCGCTGCTAGCTACATAGATGTCATGACGCCGAAGTGCTTCAAGCATTCGTTCAAGTACCCAGAAGGTGTAGGAACGAGGCTGAACTTGATTACTGTCTTCATCAACAACGGTCATTTTTTTCCAGCTTGTTGTCATCCCTGAAGTAGGAGCCCCTTTCCAGTGTTTCTTAGGGCTACTATTGTGGTCTCGAAGAAATTCCCATGCAGCTAATACCGGCTGCCCAGCCGGCGTGGCTTCGAATTTAATTGTCTCAAGGATTTTGGGTAAAAACTTACGAATATCTGAATAATGTCTAAACAGTTCCTCTAAGTGTGCCGGCTGATCCGGTGGCTTAGTTAACGAATCTATAGTTTGAATTGCCGCTTTGAGAGCATCCTTCGAAACTTTTGAAAACACAGCAGTTCGCATCTTGGTGTCGCTTGTTGCATCATCCAGCAATACGGCACAGGCTTCGCGTAGCTGACGTGCTGCTCCATCCAAATCCTTAAGTGTACGGAGTCGAGCTTTCTGAGCTTGGCGAGCAGTTCGGGCAAACAGGTCAGTAAAGAATCGATCCATAATGTCGAGTACGTCATCCTGAGCACTTATAGCAAAGACTAGTGCAAATGCGACCAAGGTTGCGAGACGCCGATCTGGAGCCATCCGGGTAATTGCTTGTGCTCGGGCAGCTGTGGCATATCGTGCCAAAGCACGAAGCCGACCTTTCGGGATGCCAGACACATTCCAAATATCAGCACCTAAAGATCGGATAGCCTCCAAACGATTTATAGCTTTGCGAAGTCCTGTTGACGATAGGCTCGTTGGTGGGCGCCGTAAGAGGTCTAAACCAGTTTTATGGGTTTTGGCATCTACATTAAGTAGGTCCGAAAGTACCTGACAATGCTTTATATCAGGAATTTTGGCCAGCTTATTCCAAAGACGTGTCGATGCCCGATCACGGACTTGTGCGATAAGCCTCGCGAGGACTGTGACCCCGGGCAACAGGATTTTTTGTTCAACACACCGAGCAGTAGCAAGGTCAAAAAGTACACTGGGTCTTTCTGCCGTCAACCAGGCACGGGTATAAAGCCAGCGGATTAATCGTAAATGTCCGGGCTGATCTGTGAAATCCCGATACCCATAAATCCGGCGAATTTCTGCTGTATGCTCCTTCCGAATTCGACTTGCAGGGTAATGATCAATTGGTATATCGGGAGGTATATTCAACTGCTGGGCCATGTATATAAGAACATTTTGCGGTACATCTATCGGATTGACCAGAAATGTCCCTAGAAAACGCACGGTGGTTAACTGAAGCGCAAAACCCAATCTGTTATGTTCACCACGATGACGCCAGATGATGTTTCGATCCTGATCATCAAGCCAAAAATATTTTGCTAACTGTTCTGTTGTTGTATCTTCAGAAAACCTTCCATATCGTGCTTCTTGTTCTGAAGTTAGAAATTCAACTGGCATTAAATAGTCACCTAAATTCCAATCATCGCTTCTAGAAACTTTAAAACCTTGGCAAGGATTCCATAGCATCCGCTAAATCACTGAAGGAGTCTCTTAAATATCGAGATGTGGTTGAAATATTACAATGGCCAGCCAACCTTCTTACTTTCTCAATATCATTATTGGTGGCTTTTAACATCCATTTGCAGAATGTATGCCGAAACATATGAGGGGTTAGCTTTTTTTTAGGAGAGCTGTAATCCTCAATCATTGTTTGAATACCTCGAACCGAAAACTTCAGAGATCGCTGACTGTAAAAGACATAGGTGGATTCTTCTACACGTCCTTTCTTTTTAGCCATTCCGGCTCGGTATTTTAGCCAGTCCTGTATTTCGTTCAATAATATATTTGAGATGGGAAGGGTTCGTACTTTTTGGCCTTTTCCAACGACTCTAATTCGCTTCATGTTTAAATCTAAATCACTTAATTTTAAATTTGATAACTCATCCACACGCAATCCTGCATATGTGAAAAGATATATAATGGCTCGATCCCGTCGATATTTTTCTTCTAGATCAACTCCACGACTTTTAACTGTTGTCTTTCTCACCCGATTCAAAAGGTCTTCGAATTCTTCTTCCGTCAACCACATGATGGTTTCGTGATCCTCGTCCGCAGATTTTAAATCCTCAATTTCTTCCATTGGATTATATGAAATCTTGTTATTTCGTCTCGCCCATTTGTAAAAGCTACGCAATGCGTTTAATCGTCGATTGATTGTTGTAACCGCAAGTGACTTTCCATCTTTTGGTTGCAATAAACCATACAACCACTTCCTTACATCAGATGCAGTAACATAATCTTCCGGGTGTATATGTATATCTTCGAAAAATTTGTTCACATCATTGCGATACGAAATTATAGTGTTTGGCGATTTTCCTTTTTGTTCAAGATACGAGAGATACTCTGTGAGCACTTGAAACACCTCATAACTTATATGCCGAGTTAATGACTTTTAATAACATATGAAATCCTATTAAAAGTTAACATTATACGATAAGTATACCATAGTTTCAGAAGGGATTTAAGCATATAATGTATATTATATGCTTAGTAAACTTGAATACTCCGGATTAGAATGTGCCATCATTCCGGTTAATGAGCCACTTGATATTATTCCCCGAAGTAGGATAATGGGTAGTTGGCATCACGCATAATACAACGCATAATAAGAATAATCTGCAACAGTGAAATTGCTTACTTTTGTTCTATTACACAAAAAGATTTTACAAACAAAATGCCCGCTATAATTGGAATTGCATTTCTTGTATAATCATTTTGCAAAATCCCA
>Ga0209587_1000178_pt1 | contig 30993 bp, 27 predicted proteins | sample NGEPerD_2_FD_184512 | JGI IMG/M metagenome (GOLD analysis project Ga0209587, IMG submission 184512) | Arctic peat soil microbial communities from the Barrow Environmental Observatory site, Barrow, Alaska, USA - NGEE PermafrostL1-D... | ecosystem: Environmental > Terrestrial > Soil > Wetlands >...
CTAACCTTTATGGTCGGTGGCAAAAAGGAAGTTTTTGAACAATGTATCCCTCTGTTCGAAGCCATGGGTAAAAATTCCTTTTACATGGGAGAAAGTGGAGCAGGCTCCTATACGAAATTGGCCAATAATACCATGGCGGCGATCAACCTTCTTTCAATGGCAGAAGCAATAACGATGGCGACCAAGGCGGGAGTTGATCCCGAACAGTTTATTAAGGTGGTCAGCGGTGGGGGAGCGCGCAGCGGAATGATGGACAACAAAGCTCCTAAGATCCTTAACCGAGATTTTCACCCCAATTTCGCGACAGCTCTCATGTATAAAGACTTGGGCTTAGCCACAAACATTGCAGCCCAACTACAAGTGCCTGTGCCCGTACTTTCCCTCGTGAAGGAAATGCTCCAGATGGCAATTCTCAAAGGGTACGCCAATGAAGATATGTGCTCTGTTATTAAATGCTATGAAGAATGGGCGGGGGTCGAAGTAACGAAGCGTTAAGAGCAGAAGGAGCTTGGAAAAGCTCTTTTAGATGAAAAGACAATATATCTGTATCTCCTTACCTGGTAAAGCAACTGAAACCCCGCTTCTTAAGCAATAGGCTTAAAGCGGGGTTTTTGGCAAAACTTTCTATAAATCTATGAAAACATGACTTTTTAAAGAGGAGTGGTATATAAATGGTAAACAGTAACGAATTCCCTATCCAGTCTATTAGGCAGCAGTTTCCCGCTCTCAACAGGACCTATAAAGGTAAACAAGTCATTTATTTTGATGGTCCGGGAGGATCTCAGGTAGTTCGTTCATCAATTGACAGTATAGCGCAATATATGATGAACGGCGGAGCTAATCTTCACGGTCAATTTGTCACTAGTAAGGAAACAGAAGCAATCATAGCCGAAGCAAAACAAGCGGTAGCAGACTTGTTCGGAGCTTCAGCAAACGAAGTGGCTTTTGGCGCAAATATGACAACTCTGACGTTTGCCCTATCAAGGGCTTTGAGCCGAAACTGGAAAAAAGGAGACGAATTAGTGGTCACGGAGCTAGATCATCGTGCTAATGTGGATCCCTGGTTAGCCGTTGCCGATGATCTAGGATTAGTTGTGCGTTGGTTAAGGGTTAACCCCCAAGAACTGACTTTGGATCTAAGTGAGCTGAATTCTGTGATCACGGGAAAAACGCGTTTAGTAGCGGTCGGATTAGCATCTAATGGAGTAGGAACGATCAACCAAGTCAAGCAGATTTCTAAACGAGCCAAGGAAATGGGTGCCATCGTTGTTGTTGATGCAGTACATGCTGCTCCCCACTTTTCTATTCAACGAGATGAAATCGGAGCAGATATAATACTGTGCTCGGCTTATAAGTTTTTTGGACCACATGTTGGCATTGCAGTTATTCAATCTGATATTTTTGAAGATATTAATCCCTATAAATTAAAACCAGCTCCTATTTATATACCCGACAAATTGGAAACAGGGACTCAAAATCACGAAGGAATTGCCGGCATCACACCAGCCATCAACTTTATAGCCGGACTTGGGCAAGGTGCGACACGGGCGGAAAGGCTTACGTCCGGTTTCAGCAGGATGGAAGAGTATGAGAATCGACTGGCAGAAAGAATTCGTACGTCGCTCGGCACAATGCCTAAGATAACGTTGTACCAAGCAAAAGCGTCCGTAAAAAAGACACCCACGATTGCCTTTGAAGTAGAAGGGATTTCGTCTCTTGAGGTATGTCGGTCTATGGCTGAGGACTACGGGATATTCGTTGCTGACGGCGACTTTTATGCGACAACGCTAGCGGAGTTGACAGGCGTTAGTTCACGCGGAGGATGGGTTCGGGTGGGGTTAGCTCCCTATAATAGCGACGAAGAAGTAGAACGCTTCTTGGAAGCCCTAACGGAGTTGGCCTCAAGTATTTGATGCAGACTTTGCTTTTGCTCCAAGAGTCAAATTGGGTTTTTCAACTTTGTAAAAGCAAGAATTCAAAACATTAAGACAAGAAAATTGGTAGGCAATAAAAAGTTAATGTCGAATTATAAGATATAATAAAGTAAATTTTCAACTATATCTCTATATCTCTATATCTCTATAGAATGTGAAATTGAAGGAGGAGATTTATATGGCTTACGGAGAAGATGCCCCAACTAAGCGTAGAGTCGTTACCATTCCGTATCTGAAAGAGAAAAAGGCGAAGGGTGAACCGATCACAATGTTGACTGCCTACGATTATCCAATGGCTGTGATCGAAGACAACTTAGGAATTGACATTATTCTTTGTGGAGATTCACTCGGGATGACGGTTTACGGATATAAAGGGACGGTTCCAGTGACAATGGACCAGATGCTCGCCCATTCAGGTGCGGTGAAACGAGGTGCCCCTCATAGCTTTGTAATTGGAGATATGCCCTTTATGTCCTACCAAGTTTCGGCTGAAAACGCTCTGATTAATGCTGGAAGATTCATGAAAGAGAGTGGAGTAGACGGGGTAAAGCTTGAAGGTGGCACTGAAATGGTCGATCAAATTCGGGCTCTATCTCGTGCGGGAATTCCAGTCATGGGGCATATCGGGTTAACCCCTCAGTCGGTGTCAGCGCTTGGTGGGTTTAAGGCTCAAGGAAGAGACCTCGATGGGGCATTGAAACTGATTGCGGATGCGAAGGTTCTGGAGGAAGCAGGAGCATTTTCGATCTTGCTAGAAGCCATACCGCCAGAAATTGGTAAGATCATAACCGAGCGAGCGAGAATCCCCATCATTGGTATTGGAGCTGGGGCGTATACGGATGGACAGGTGCTCGTAGTTCACGATGCTCTTGGTTTCTTTGATGGGCATGTGGCAAAATTCGTCAAACAATATGCTAATCTGAATCAAGTCATTAGTGACGCTTTAAAGAATTATATGATAGATGTTATCCAACGCACCTATCCAGCACCTGAGCATTGCTATGGCATGGATTCTGATATTCTCGAAGAAATAAAAAAAACTATGACATCATGATATGAGGTGCTTTACTAACATTGCCAAGGTAATGTTAGAAGACCTTTCGCGCTATCTGGTGCCTTATCTCGTTGTTTTAATCATTGATATCTTTATCATCACTTATGTTCCTCAGATTACCCTTTGGTTATTTCAAGTAATGGGCGCAATTAAATGAAAATGTAAAAGAAGGGATTAAACATGTCAACTACTATAAAATGTCGCGTCCTTGATGAGAAGGATAGTGTAGGGGTTGTCCTTGATCAGACTAGTCCGGGCGATCAGCTTAGTTATGAACTACCAGGGACCGGAGAAAGTCAAATAAGCTCACTCGAAGATATTCCACCCTACCACAAATTTGCGCTCAAAACCATAAACCAAGGAGACAACGTCTTTAAGTACGGACAGGTTATTGGGAGAGCCTCCATAAATATTCAGCCCGGCCAACATGTTCATACCCATAACTTAACGAGTATCCGCGAAGATATCGCGGAATAACAGTGGGGGATACTAATATGAAGTTTAAAGGCTATCGTAGACCCGATGGTAAAGTAGGGGTCAGAAATCACGTTTTGATTTTGCTGGTACCCAAAGTATTGAAGAGATGGGCGAAAAACTTCTAGCAGAGGTCGTCTCTGTAGCCCAAGGCAAGATAACTAAAGCAGAGGGGTTTGGATTCAGCGAGATTGCCATAAATCGCCTTTGTAATTACGTATAAAATAACAGGATGGCTGGTAGTAATCTATCTGAAAAGTAGGAGGAATATTTATGATAATTGTAGGTGAATTAATTAACGCAAGCCGTAAGGCCATAGGAGAGGCTATCAAAACTCAAGATGCAGCTTATATTCAAAAGATAGCCAAGGAGGAATTCGAGGCTGGGGCGAATTATATTGATGTCAACGCCGGTATCTTTGTTGGTAAGGAACCAGAATACCTGAGATGGCTGGTCAAAACAGTTCAAGATGTAGTGGATTGCCCCTGCTGTATTGACAGCCCCGACCCAAAGGCAATTGAAGAGGCCTTGTCAGTGCACAAAGGTGTTGCGATGATTAACTCAATCTCCCTGGAAAAAGCGCGCTATGATGCGTTGATTACTGTCGTTGCAGGCACAGATTTAAAAGTTGTGGCGCTTTGCATGAGTGACGAAGGAATGCCTGAAACTATGGATGATCGGTTAAGAATTGCCGATAAACTCATAAATGGGCTCGTCCAAAACAATGTGTCGCTTGATCATATTTATGTAGATCCGCTGGTACAACCAATTTCTACGAACAGCACGTTTGCTGTAGAATTCATTAACTCCGTTGAAGCTATTATGACTCGATTTAAAGGGGTTCATACGATGTGCGGGCTGTCTAATATATCCTATGGCCTACCAGAGAGAAAATTCATGAATCATGCCTTTGCAATTATGGCTATTGGCAAAGGGTTAGATGGTCTGATTATTAACCCCTTAGACAAGATGATGATGGCAAGTTTGATCACGGCTGAGACATTGGCTGGCCGAGATGACTATTGTGGCAAATATCTTAAGGCTTATCGCAACAAACAATTTGAGATTTAAGACAGAATAATAGGTTCATCCCCCTCTTCTATAACTAGAAGAGGGGGATGATTTTTAAGTACGGATAAAGATGATTATACGCGTTGGAGTCCAGTTGAAGAGGTTAATTGTGGCCATCGTAATGTTTGATTACGATGGCTTTATTGTTGGTTTCCTTAAATTATTTACATCTCGATTTCCACAGGCCTGTTGAGAGAATGGGTTCAATTTGCCAGCATTAAAAATCGCTAATATTACCGATAATCAAATTCAGACGATTATGGTAATAATCCAAGACACTTGTTTATAGGAAAGTAAGGCTTTTTTATGCGTTTCACCAATAGTGAGGACATTTGACCCAGTACCGTCCAAATATGGTCTTAATATTTAGTAGTAGCGCCTCATCCTACTCGAACGATGGTCGGAAACATCTGTTGCATAAATAGAAATTCAAGGGGGAGAATAGGTAGGAGCTTATGTATTTATTTTTAAAGATGAAAGCAATAACTGGTTGATGGATACACAAAGGATGATGGAATTACTCAAAAACTTAGCTTGAAAGAAAATACGGCATAAGTGCAACCTCTTCCCCGAGGGGGACAAGTCTGGTTTTCTAATTTCTTAAGCAAGAATTCAAAACATTATGACAAAAAAGTCAGTAGGCAATAAAATGTAGATGTCGAATTATAGAATAAGAGAATTGAGAAGAGGTGATAGCTTCAAACGATTCCTCGGCCAAGTTTTTATTTGTCTATTACAGAAAAACTATCAAGATGAAGAATGAGGAGGTGGGGCTAAAGTAAACAGTCCGCTGTCCCAGCCCGCATTGCGAACGGGTTGGGAGTAGATACGAGGATGGTTGCAATCAGCAAGACCTTGGGCGCGACAATTACACGTTGATTTTCTTCGTGACGGATTGGTTCAAGGAAACTCTTGTCCTAACAGCTACGGCAAATGCCGAAAGGTTATAAATTATAAAGTGAGGTAAAAAAATGAAATCAACTTTATTTAAGAAAAAGCAAAACGTGATTTCCATTATGCTTGTTATCATGCTTACTTTATTGGCCACAGGTTGTGGTTCTACAAGTACAAAACAGGTAGAGAGTGGTAACAGTAAAGACAAAGTAACTTTAAAGTTAGCCCATCACTTAGCAATTGATGGACTTCAAAATGAGTCTCTAAAAAAGTTTGTTGACATAGTATCGAAAGAAACTAATGACCAGCTAGAGATTCAATTATTACCCGCAAGTCAATTGGGAGATCAGCGGGAAATTATTGAAGGGGTTAAAATTGGAACCATTGATATGGCTTTAGCAGACCACGCATACCTTTCTAATTTGGTTCCGGAATTTGGATTATTTGATCTTCCTTTCATTTTTCGAGATTATGATCATTTAGGAAAAGTTTTAGATGGACCAGTTGCTAAAAAATTAGGTGACAAATTAATTCAAACGCAAGGTATTCGTCCATTAGGTTGGATGTTTATTGGTTTTAGGTATGTTATTACAACCAATAAGCCTATTAAATCTATAGATGACTTTAAAGGTATGAAACTTAGGGCGCCTGAAGCTCCAGTTTATATTAATACTCTTAAAGCCTTAGGTGCAAAACCTACGCCCATTCCTTGGGGAGAGGTTTATACCTCTTTACAAACAAACGTCGTAGAGGGAATGGAAAGTGCTCCAGAGAGTATTTATTCTATGAAATTTTATGAAGTTTGTAAATATCTAACGAAAACCAATCATATTCAAGTATCTATAGCACCTGTTATTAATGAGAAGACGTGGCAGGCATTGAAACCTGAATATCAAAAAGCCATTCAGGATGCTTTAGCTGAGATAATCCCCGGTGAACGCAAGGAAGCGATTAAAGTTGCGGATGAGGATACTAAACTTATGCAAGATGCAGGCATACAAGTCTTTGAGATTGATAAACAACCGCTTGTGGATGCTGTAAAACCCGTATGGAAGGAATACGGAGAAAAAATAAAGGCTATGGATCTAATTGATCAAATTGTAAATACAAAGTAAAATATCAGGAATTACTTATTAGTAGAGGTAGGACCTTAGGCCCTACCTCTACTATCGAAAGAAGGTGGAGTATGAATCTTAAAAAGATTGCTCAGAACAGTTTGGAAAATACCATTGCCGGACTTTTTATTCTATTCGTGATAATTACCTTTGCCCAGGTTGTTGCCCGTTATGTATTTAACGATCCCTTTACGTGGTCAGAAGAACTTGCGCGGTATTTGTTTGTTTGGACCGTCATGTTAGCCGGTGGATTAGGCATTCAAAGGGGTGCGCATATTGGTGTAGATGCATTAATTGAAAAGTTGCCTCGTAGATTTCAACCAGTAATAGAAGTTATTAATCACTTGCTTGTGATAGTCTTCCTATTATTTCTAACGATAAAAGGGTTTTCAATGGCGATGATTAATATTAGTACTCCTTCTCCTGCTATGCAAGTTTCCTTGGGGTGGGCCTACTTAGCCATACCAATAGGAGCATTTGTTATGTTGATTTTTTCAATGGAAAAGATTTATGAAATTTTTATTAGAAGAAATTCTAAAGTTGGAGGTGAAAAATAAATGTTGCCAGTTTTATTTTTCTCATTTTCGTTACTGATGATAATAGGTACTCCAGTTGCTTTTAGCATGGGATTAGCGTCTTTAATAGCCCTGTTGGAGCATGGGAGAATTCCAATAGAACTTATTCCTCAGCGATTTTTTACGGCAATGGATTCATTCCCGCTAATGGCCATACCCCTCTTCGTTTTAGCTGGAGAGCTAATGAATAATGGTGGTATTACAAGCCGTATTGTTAAGTTTTCATCTACATTAGTCGGACATCTAAAGGGCGGACTTGCTCAGGGTACAGTATTGGCTAGTATGATTTTTTCTGGTATTTCAGGATCAGCTGCGGCTGATGCCTCAGCTATCGGTTCTGTTTTAATCCCGACAATGGTGGAGGAGGGGTATGACAAAGATTATGCAGTAGCTGTAGTTGCTACTTCTTCTACCATGGGACCAATTATTCCACCTAGTATTCTAATGATTATTTATGGTTCTATGACAGGTCTATCCATTGGATCACTTTTCCTTGGCGGTGTTATCCCAGGATTAATGATGGGTCTAAGTATAATGATTATGGCTTACTACTTTGCTCGTAAGCGTGGTTATAAATCTAGAACGAAGGCAACGTTTAAGGAAAGATGGTTAGCATTTCGCCAAGCAGCTTTTGCCTTGGTTATGCCGATTATTATTCTTGGTGGTATTCTTTCGGGAGTCTTTACAGCAACTGAGGCAGGAGTGGTAGCTGTAGTTTATGCAATAATCGTTGGGTTTGCATTAAAAGAATTAAAGCTTAAGGATATGAAGCATATTCTTGTGGACTCCGCCATTACTACTTCTATAACCCTATTAATTATTGCTGCAGCATCCCTGTTTGGATGGTTATTGGCGACGGAACAGTTTCCTCAACTTCTTGCGCAAAATCTCATGTCCATTACCAATAACCCTTCAATAATTTTACTCTTGCTAATAGGCATGCTGCTTATCATAGGTCTTTTCATTGAAGGTTTAGCAGCGTTAATTATCCTTGTACCTGTGCTTGCTCCAATGGCTGTACAATTTGGTTATGACCCTATTCATTTCGCAGTTCTAGTAATTGTAGTTATTTTAATTGGAGCGGTAACGCCCCCAGTTGGATTATTACTGTTTATATCTGCTAGCATTGCTAAGATAAAGCTGTCGGAAGCAACACGGATTATATGGCCTTTTGTAGGGGGGATGATTGCTGTTGCCCTGCTCACTGCTTATATCCCTTCTTTAGTAACTTTTCTACCACGGTTACTTTTAAAATAGCTTAGCTGTTTATTGAATTTATTAGATATAGAATCAGCTTAGGTAGTAAGGTTACTTCGAACGATTGGACCTCGTGGCTCGGGGATAACTGAGAGGGCAATGATTAGAATCATTTATTTATATTTATGGAAATAGGGAGGAAAATCGAGATGGCTACGATCATTGAAGAGATTAGGGACATGACAATTCAAGGAAAGGCCAATAGAGTGGTAGAGTTAGTTAATCAAGCCTTGGCAGATAGCGTAGAGGTTAATGAGATTTTACAGGATGGACTCATTGCGGCCATGGGCATTGTAGGAGAAAAGTTCAAAGCAGGCACAATATTTGTTCCGGAGATGTTGATTGCGGCGCGTGCTATGCAGGGGGGATTGAAGATTGTCAAGCCTTATCTGACCGGTGAAGAGGTAAGCGGATTGGCTACTGTAGTGTTAGGGACGGTTAAAGGTGATTTGCATGACATCGGGAAAAACTTAGTGGGGATTATGTTAGAAGGTGCAGGTTGCGTGGTTATCGATCTAGGGGTTGACGTATCGGCAGAAAAGTTTATCGAGGCCGTAAGACAGCATAATCCACAATTCCTATGTCTATCTGCTCTTTTGACCACGTCGATGCCGGGAATGGGAGCCGTAATTAAAAAATTAGAAGAGGTAGGACTGAGAGATAAGGTTAAAGTGCTCGTTGGAGGAGCTCCAGTGACACAAAAATATGCTCATGAGATTGGGGCAGACGGCTACGCTGATAATGCCAGCTCAGCAGTGGATCAGGTTAAGACTTTGTTGAAAGTAGGCTAAAATTAATCAAGGATTAAAGGGAGGTAAAAACTATGATGACATACAGAGAAAGGATAATGGCGACTTTACGTTCGGAACCGACAGACTGTTTGCCTTTTGTGCCAAGATTGGACTTATGGTACAAGTCCAATAAAACAAAAGGGACTTTGCCTTATAAGTATCGTAATGCTACCCTTATGGAAATTTGTGAGGATTTAGATGTTGGATATCATGCTATTATACCTGATTTTCAAAACTATAACGATCCTTTAGATGTTAGCGACAGAGGTCTTGGTATTTGGCGATTAAATACTATTCCCTATCGTGCAGAGCCAATGGATATCAATAGAATTGTCTCCCAGGAAGGAGATGTAACGACGGTTGAATATCTTACTCCGGTTGGAAATATTCGAACGAAGGTTCTATATAATGATTCGATGCGTCAGGCGGGAATCACTCTCAGTCATGTTTTGGAACATGCAATCAAAAAAGTTGAAGACTATGACGTGGTAGGGTATATTTTTGAGCATTTAGAAATTCTTCCTAACTATGAAGAGTTTTTGAAGTTTAAAGCAGAGGTTGGTGAACGTGGAGTAGCCGTTGGATTAGCAAACCAAGGAGCATCCCCGATGCACGAAATTATTCATGAGTTAATGCCATATGATCTTTTTTTCTTTGAAACTTATGATCATCCTGAAGAATTAAAAAAACTTTCCGAGCGAATGAGTGGTTATTTCCAAAAGGTATTTGATGTAGTAGCGGATAGCCCTGCCGAAATCATTATGCTTGGCTCTAACTATGATACTCAGATAACTTGGCCTGCCTTTTATGAAGAGCATATTACCCCCTATCTTGCTGCAGCAGCTGATAACTTACATGCACGAGGGAAATATTTGCTAACGCATACCGATGGCGAAAATAAGGGTCTCTTATCTCATTATGTAGCAAGCAAATTTGACATTGCTGATTCCATATGTCCGTCTCCAATGACATCCCTAAATTTACGTGAAATGAGAGAATCATTTGCAAGTAAAATTACGATTTGGGGCGGGATTCCTTCCATTTCTGTCCTGGAAAATTCCATGAATGATTATGAATTTGAAAAATATATTAATGACATTTTCGGACAGATTGGAGCTGGGGATCACATCATTCTTAGTATTGCCGACACTACTCCGCCCGAAGCAAAGTTTTCTAGAATCGAACTCATCGCAAAACTTACTAAACAATTTGGACCCGTAAAATTTTAAGGATGAAATTTTATATAGTTAGCGAGATTGCCATAAATCGCCTTTGTAATTACGTATAAAGTAACAGGATGGCAGATAGCGGAAAGGGTGAGAATGTTGCCAATCAGAGTTGGAATCTTAGGTACAGGAAATATTGGTACGGACTTATTAGTTAAGATTTTAAACAAAAGCACTTTGCTAGAGGTGGGGATGTTCGCTGGAATTGACCCGGAGTCCGAGGGAATTCTCCGGGCAAAACAAATGGGGGTACCCACCTCAGCTGACGGAATTAATGCTATTTTAGCTGATTCGTCGATCAAACTAGTTTTTGATGCTACAAGCGCAGGGGCGCATAATATTCATGCCCCTTTACTCAAGGAAGCAGGGAAGATAGCTATCGACCTTACACCCGCAGCGCTTGGCCCTTATGTTGTACCCGCAGTGGATATGAACCTTTCTACAATGGAAGAACCCAATATAAATATGGTGACTTGTGGGGGTCAGTCTACCATTCCCATGATTTATGCCGTATCTAGAGTCGCCGAAGTCGCCTACTCAGAAACGGTCACCACGATCCCCAGTAAAAGCGCCGGACCGGGAACGCGTGCTAACATTGACGAATTCACGGATACTACAGCTAAAGCAGCCAAGGTCATTGGAGGAGCAAAACGCTCTAAATCCATCATTATCTTAAACCCAGCAGACCCTCCGATTCTTAATCGACATACCATCTATACGACTCTTGAACAGGAACCGGACCAGGAGGCCATCATCGCTTCAATTGAGGATATGGTTAATACTGTTCGTCAGTACGTACCCGGTTATCGACTCAAACATCCTCCCATGTTTGATGAAAAACGGGTCACGATTATGGTTGAAGTAGAAGGTGCTGGAGATTTTCTCCCTAAATACGCCGGTAACTTGGATATTATGACCTCGGCAGCGTTGGCAGCGGCTGAGTCCATAGCCCGTAAAATGTTGACTATGGGGGTGACCAAATGACTCAAAAAAGAAAAATACGGATTATTGATACAACACTCCGCGATGGTAGCCATTCCGTGAGCCATCAATATAGCTCTGACCAGATCACTAAGATCACCGAGGCACTGGCCAAAGCAAAAATCGATACGATCGAGGTTACGCATGGGGATGGTTTAGGCGGTTCCTCCATTCAATATGGGTTTGGTAAACTCACCGACCAAGAAGCCTTTCAAGCGGCAACTAAAGTCCTTGGAGAAAGTAAATTAGCGGTACTCTTGATACCGGGTATAGGAATTAAGGAAGATTTGGAAATGGCTTACCATGAAGGGGCACGGGTCGCACGCATTGCTACTCATGTCACAGAGGCTGATATATCCGCCCAGCATATCGGTTTAGCCAAAAAAATCGGTATGGAAGTGGTCGGCTTCCTGATGCTATCCCATATGGCGCCGGCTTCAAAGCTTCTCGAACAAGCCAAATTGATGGAGTCCTATGGCGCTGATATAGTGTATGTAGTAGACTCTGCAGGAGCCATGGTTCCAGATGATACGAAAAGAAAAGTAAGTCTTCTCAAAAGTAATCTTCATAGCACTATTGGTTACCATGCTCATAATAACTTAGGGTTAGCTATCGGGAATACTCTTGCAGCCATCGAAGAAGGTGCCGATGTGGTGGACGGTTGTCTGGCTGGTATGGGGGCAGGCGCTGGAAATGCTCCCACAGAAGTCCTAGTCGCCGTACTTGATAAGTTGGGTTATGAGACCGGGGTCGATTTGTATGCCATCATGGATGCTGCAGAAGATGTAGTAAGACCTTTAATGCAACGCCCTCAAGTGATCGATAAATCGTCACTCTCTTTAGGCTATGCCGGAGTGTACTCCAGTTTCCTTCTCCATACGGTAAGGGCTGCCCAAAAATATGGCTTAGATCCAAGAGACATATTGATAGAATTAGGTAAACGTAAAGTGGTCGGTGGGCAAGAAGATATGATTGTCGATGTGGCTCAAGAGATAAGGAGAAAATCCTGAGTTTGAAATTTAATTCATAGAAGACTTTGGATGGGAGGAGGGAATCCAGTGCTTCCACGTTTTGCGATCATTAAGCAACAACTGCCTAATCAAACCGTCCTGAACATTCCGGAAGAGATTCGTAAGGAATTAGCCAGAATCCAGCTTAAAGATAAAGTTAAACCGGGGATGAGAATTGCCATAACAGCAGGTAGTCGAGGGATATACAAGATCCTTCTCATCTTGCGAACCGTTGTGGATGAAATAAAAGCTTGGGGCGCAGAGCCCTTTGTTGTTCCCACGATGGGCAGCCATGGAGGGGCCACAGCAGAGGGCCAAGTTGAATTCTTAAGAGGACTGGGCATCACAGAAGAATCCTTGGGTGCTCCCATTCTTGCTACTATGGATGTTATAGAAATCGGGAGTACTTCTGGTGGACTGCCCGTATATTTAGATGCCCATGCTGCTAAAGCAGATGGAATTATTGTGGTGGGACGGGTTAAAGCTCATACTGATTATCGGGGCCCCATCGAGAGCGGATTACATAAAATGCTCGCGATCGGCCTAGGTAAGCATAAACAGGCTTTAGCCATTCATCGCTACGGGATTCGTGGACTTCGTGAATTTATGCCCCAAGTAGCTCAAGTTACCCTAAACAAAGCACCCATACTCTGTGGACTTGCGCTCTTGGAAAATGGTTATGACCAGACGGCACATATTGAGGCTGTTCTTCCAGAAGATTTTGCTGTAAGGGAACCTGAACTCCTGCAGCTAGCGCATCAATTGATGCCTAAACTTCCTGTCAATGAACTCGATGTTCTTATCGTTGGGGAAATAGGAAAAAACTATAGCGGGACGGGTATGGATACTAATATTATTGGAAGAGTCCAAATCTCTGGGGAACCCGAGTTTTCTAACCCAACGATTCAATATATTGTTGCTTTACGCTTAAGTGAGGCGGCCCATGGAAATGCCTTAGGAATCGGCTTGGCAGATTTCACAACGGAAAGGGTAATGCACGGGATCGATTATCCAGTCATGAGAGAAAACGTGGTTACGAGTTCATTCATTGATCGAGGCAAAATACCCATGGCGTTTCCAAACGACCAGGCAAGCATTATTGCAGCCCAACGCTCCCTATGGAAAGAAAATCCACGGAGCACTCGAATGATGTACATTCCTAATACCTTAGAGATTTCTAAAATAGCAGTGAGCGAAAGCTTGCTACCCATGCTCAGTACTCAGCCCGGCATAGAAATTTTGACCCCCTTACAAGAGCTAGCTTTCGACCAAGAAAATAACCTTGACATAAACTTTGTCCATAATTAAAGGAGATCTCTATTATGTTGGAAAGGATTGAGAAAATGCCAAGACGAAGTGAACAAATTTTAACTAGACCTGACTTCTCTTTTCAAAGGTCCTTATATAAGTCTATGGGTTATACAGATCAAGACTTAGAAAAACCCATGATTGCCATGGTGAATGCTCACAGTACAGTGGTACCCGGACATTACCCTTTGAAGGACATCGCAAACTTTGTGAGGGAAGGTATTCGGGAAGCAGGAGGAACTCCGGTAGAGTTTGGCGTCATTGGGGCCTGTGACGGGATCGCACAGGGTCATATCGGGATGCGTTATATTTTACCGACAAGGGATGCCATTGCCAACGATATTGAACTGATGATTCAAGCTCACCAACTCGATGGAATGGTGCTCCTTGGGTCCTGTGATAAAACGGTACCAGGGATGCTTATGGCTGCTGCTCGTTTAGATATTCCGGCCATTTTGGTTAATGCAGGCCCAATGGAAGGAGGTATCCAATTTGCTGGGAAAGCCTCGGATGCGGCGACTGTGAGCGAGGCATTAGGCCTATATACAGCAGGTACGATCACGTTGGACCAAGTTATAGAACTCGAAAACGAAGCTTGTCCAGGCTGCGGAAGTTGCTCCTTTTTAGGTACTGCAAATACTATGTGTATTCTAGCAGAAGGTTTAGGAATGAGCCTTCCCGGAAGTGCTATGATCCCAGCAGTCGATCACAAACGATTACAAGTGGCTAAGGAAAGTGGTCAGCAAATCGTAAAACTTGTTGAGCAAGGGCTAACAGCTCGTAAAATTATTACCCGAAAATCCCTAGAAAACGCAATTCGGCTTAACATGGCGATCGGGGGATCAACAAATGCCACGTTACATTTACCGGCTATTGCCTATGAGGCGGAAGTCGAATTAAACTTAGATGTCTTTGATGATTTGAGCAATACGACTCCCCACATTGCTAGAATGAACCCTGCTGCGGCTGCTAACGTCGTAGATTTTCATAAAGCGGGTGGAGTACCTGCCGTTTATAATGCGCTTATGCCATTACTCTATGCTGACGAACTGTCTGTAACAGGACATACAATCAAGGAAAATGTTGAAGGGGCAACGAGTAAAAATACCGCAGTTATTCGTTCTCTGGAAGCCCCCTTTAGTCCGACCGGGGGATTAGCCATATTACGAGGTAACCTAGCTCCCGATAGTGCTGTTTGTAAACCCGCTGCTATTCTCCCAAGCATGTGGAAATTTAGCGGTCCAGCTAGGGTTTTTAATGGTGAGGACGCTGCTATTGCCGCTATTTCAACCGGGAAAATTAGCCCCGGTGATTGTATCGTTATTCGCTATGAAGGTCCACAGGGCGGGCCCGGCATGCCGGAAATGTATAAGCCGCTTAAAGTACTGGAGGGACTGGGATTAGGAGAAAGCGTAATGCTTGTAACAGATGGACGCTTCTCTGGTTCCAACCGTGGGGGTCTTGTTGGACACGTATCACCGGAAGCTGCTGCTGGAGGGCCATTAGCCATCGTTTATGAGGGTGACCTTATCGAAGTCGATATTCCCGGGCGACGGCTGGAACTCATGGTCAGTAATGAAGAGATCCAAGTACGCTTGAACCGCTGGACTAAGCCCGCTAAAAAGATTACGAGCGGCTATTTAAATCTTTACTCGCGATTAGTTGAAAGCGCGGACAAAGGCGCAATTATAAAGCATAGAGACTAAGAGCATAATAAACTAACGAGTTAAGACAAAACACAGAGCAGGTACATCTCTTGAAGGTGTACCTGCTCTTGAGTGAACATCGCAAATCGAATAATATAATCAATTGAACATCGAACATCGAACATCGAACATCGAATTTGGGGGGGTGAGTGTTTTGAGTAATTCTATGCGAGAAGAAATAGAAAGAGTCTTTAACTTAAAAATTGTTAATGAACAGTTTCTTCCTTGGGGCGAGTTCTATTGGCTCGAGTTGTCTCCAACTAGTCACAAGGCGCAAAGCAGTTTGGCCTTTGTGAAGGTCTATCCTTTTCATGAACAAAAAATTCACCCTCATCCCGGCTACGAGGAAATAGTAATAGGTGTTGAAGGGGAGCTGATCCATTGGTGTGATGATCTTGAGTTCATTGTGCAAAAAGGACAAGCAGGTTACATTCGCAGTGGCGGACAGCACAGAGTTCTGAACAGTTCCGATCGCCCTGCTATGTTTATTAGCATTATAACGCCAGTAATACCGTCAGCCTTAGGTGAGTTATCCCCAGTCGGCGATGTTGAGCTGGTTGAACTTATAGAAATGATTAAACTCGAACCAATTGCAGAAAAATTTTCCCAGAGTGTCGGCTTAGCAGTCACTTTGATTAGCGCTGATGGTAAAAAACTTACTGAGGCGAAAAATCTTCCGGAATTCTGCCGGCTATGTTATGGCTTACAAGTAGGGGATTGTGCGATATGCTCTAACACAAGACTAGATAGCGTTGGGAATGAACAAAAAGTTTACAAATGCAGGTATGGGTTGACTTCATTTCTGTCTCCTATCATTATTACCAGAAGATTGTTAGGCTACCTAGGATGTGGTTACGAGTTACTAGCAATTCAAACAACACAAACTGTCGATTTAATCAATAACTATTTCCCGGTGGACTATGTTCCGGCAGCGGAAAAGGCTTATTTGGAACTGAGAGTATTAACTCGTAATCATTTAGTTTCGGCAGCGGAGACTATTTTACTGGTAACGACATCTCTCGTGCAACTAATAATTTTCTCAGCCCGGGAAAAACAGATGAACTCTTATCGCCTAAAATTGTCATTGGAAAAACAAAAGCAAGCAGAGTTGGAAAGCTCTCTGAAAGAAGTACGCCTAAAATTTTTAGAATCACAAGTCAATCCCCATTTTTTGTTTAACACTTTAAATACGATCGCCCAGATGGCAGTAATGGAGGGAGCAACTACTGTATCTTCCCTGACGTATGCGTTATCAAATCTCCTGCGTTGTAGTTTGGGCAAGAGTGATTCCTTAATTACAGTGAAAGAAGAACTGGATTACGTTAAGGACTATATGTATATCCAAAAGACCAGGTTTCCTCATAGATTTGAAGCCCATATAGACGTGAATAACCTGATAAGCCATGTAAAAATACCGTTTATGACCTTAATGGTGCTGGTGGAGAACTCAATTATCCACGGTTTTTCGGACATGCAACGGGCTGGAAATTTGCATATTAAAGGATATATGGAAGGAGAAACCGTTGTTTTTGTGGTGGAAGACAACGGAAGCGGTGTACCACAAGAAGTAATAGCGCAAGTTGAAAACCTTAACGAGACAGATTTTGATTCTAATGATATAAAAAGTATCGGCCTGAAAAACATATATATGCGCTTAAAGCACTTTTATGGCGAACAATTTTCATTGACGATTGAGCGCTTGGCGGAACGAGGAACTAAGGTTACAATTAGAGTACCTGTGAGCGTGTAGAGGATTTTTCATGGCAAAGATCCGGAGGGATAGTATGTATAAACTAGTAATTGTTGACGACGAGCTAACGGAAATAAAGTTTGTACGTTATGTTGTAAACACGTTTAAACTGCCCTTCTATATCTGCGGGGAAGGAGAAACCGGGGAAGAGGCCATAGAACTTGTTAGAAAGTACGACGCGGATTTTGTGATCATGGATATCGATATGCCGTTGATGAATGGACTTACCGCAGCCAGTATCATAAAAAGGGAGTATCCATTAACAAAAATTTATCTCTTAACTGCCTACGAATCCTTCGAGTATGCAAGACAAGCTGTTAAGGTTGATGTAGACGAATATCTGCTTAAACCTATTAGACCGGAACAACTGGTAGATGTCTTGAAAAAGGGCCTTGCTGAGGTGCTAAGACAACGGCTTGCCAATCGTGAGATAAACAAAATGAAGCAGAAAGTTGAGACAGCAAAACCACTATTAAAACGGCAGTTGATGCTTGAACTTGTTACAGGCGGCAAATCGAACTTCAATGCCATGATCTCGATGAATTTTTTTTTGGGGCTGGGGAAAATTAAACCAGCCGGGGTTCTAGTTGTTACTGTTTGTGGCAATAACGTAGAGATTGTCATAGGTAATGGACTGCGGGAGACATTGGTTAAAGATATTGAGAAGGATATTGATTTCGGTCTGTGTGAAATCCTCCCTTCGGGTGACATTGTAGTCTTGCTTAAGACATGGGGTAATAAAAAACAACAAACTTTGAACCACATATTAGAATCATGGGAGTGTTCATTTGAAATCCAAATCTATGCAGGAATTGCTCTCCTTAACGACCAAGGAAATATCCCTAGAGCCTTTAACCTTGCAGATAAAATACGTAGGACAGCTCTGTTTTGGCATAAACCGGGAATTTATTCATTTGCACAGTTGGGTTCAATACAGGACTATTTACCTAATGTTTCGGCTATCCAAAAGACAGTATTTAACTGCTTATTGGAGAGGAAGGTGGACAAGGCCCGGGATGCTATTCAAGGTGCACTCGGAAATTTGCACAACCGTTTTATTCCGCCGGAACAAATCATGACGGTTGCCAATCAAATTGTCAATGCCCTGCTGTTTGAACTTGAAGATCAAATGCCTGGAAAAGAAGTCAGTTTAATTGCCCAACAGTACCTGGAAAATTTAAGTTCTATTAGTTGCTATGATGAATTAGAAAACAGTCTGTTTGAAATAATTGAAGGCCTAAACCACTGGTTTTCCTTATCAAATGAAACTGTGACAGAACAATCAATACACTGGGCGGCATCGTATATTCGTCAAAATTATTATGAAAACATCACTCTCGAACAGATGGCTGGAAAGCTGTTTCTTAGCTCAAGTTACTTTAGCAGGTTGTTTAAAAAGCATTTAGGAGAGGGTTTTGCATTTTTTGTGACGAGGATTCGTATGGAACACGCTCAGAATCTGTTGGTAACTGGCAAATTGCCCGTCGCTCAGGTGGGAAAACAAGTGGGGTATTATGATCCGAGCTATTTTAGTACTGTGTATAAGAAACATTTTGGTATATCACCACAACAAGTATTTTCTATAACAGATCAGAAGGAATAATTTTCAATAAAATATGAGGTGAAGATATGAAATTAGGGCTTAAAGGAAAAGGTAGTAGTCATTACGGTTGGAACATCAGGTATTGGTAAAGCGGGTGCCCTCGCTTTTGCCGAAGAAGGTTGTCGGGTAGCGGTATGCGGGCAAAAACCTGAAAAATTAGAGAATATAAAACGGGAGTTCGCCGAACGGGGGTTCGAATGGATCGCTGAGGCAGTAAATGTGTCGAATTATAATGCTTTATCAAATTTTGGAGAAAATATAGTTAACCAATGGGGCAGGATTGATATCTGGATAAATAATGCTGGTATCTATCCCAATAAACATATCATTGACATGGACGAAGCAGAATGGGATAACGTTATGAACGTTAATCTGAAGTAGGTATTTTCGGTTGTAAAATTGCAAACCTGCATATGAAAGATAGGGATGGCGGTGTCATTTTAAATGCCTCATCATTACTGCTTTGGTGCCATCAGTCGGGAGTGGAGCCTATGGAGCAACAAAAGCGGCAATTTTGAATCTAACTAGAACGTTGGCTGCGGAACTCGCCCCCTCCAAAATTAGAGTTAATGCCTATATCCCGGGCATGATTAGAACTGAGATGACGAGAGAAGTCATTGCAAAGAAAGGCTCCCAGTTAACTGAACAGATAGCTTTGAATCGTTTGGGCGATCCCGAAGATATAGCGGGTGGGTTGGTTTTTCTAGCATCAGATGCAGCCAGTTATATGACTGGAACTTATCTTGAAATGAGCGGTGGTAAACTTTGTGTTCAAAATTCACGTGCTGCTTGGTAATATATTTTGTCACTAGTCATTAGTATCTGACGGGAACTGCAATTGCCAGAAAATTAATCTGTTTACCGGTTGAAAACATTGACCTTTTAATTATTGACGAGATAGGAAAAGCATTCAGTGGTAGTGGTATGGATACCAATGTGGTCGGTAGAATTATGGTATATGGGCAGGAAGAATACACTGAACCCGATATTATTCGTATTCTTGTGCTAGATATTAATGAACACTCTCATGGAAATGCCACAGGTATCGGGATCGCTGATTTTACGACCCAAAGATTAGCAGATAAGATAGACTGGCCTAGCACAATCGTTAACTGTGTCACCGCTTGCGCTCCAGAAAAAGCCCGACTGCCGATAGTTCTTGCTACAGACCGTGAAGCAGTGAGGGCAGCTCTTTCCACTACAGGTCTGAAAGATACCTCGAAGGCCCGGGTAGTTCATATCAAAAACACTTTGGATTTAAGTGAAATTGAAATATCTGCTTCATTATGGCCAGAACTTGAATCTAACCCTAATTTACGCCAAATAACATCTTTAGAAGCAATGCGCTTTGATTCAGAAAACAGCTTGAGACTTATTTGATATCTTGTCGGCTGAAAGACAGAGCTGAAGCATGAATTTTTTCATTGTCAATTTATCTTGAATATTATCCCAATTAGAGGTATCGCTTAAGGAACAACTACTCATTAATCAAATTTAGTACTTCGTCTTACATCACTTTATGAAATCTGTTCACTCTGGAGACTAAACCAACACACGACAAACAAACCCTAAGAGGGTCTTCATCTTTTGAAATTGTCATTCATACGTTGGATGATTCTAACTTGCTAATCTCCAATGGTACCGTTCGTCGTTTACAATAGACGTAATTCTGTTTAGATCCAGAACAACCGCTGTACATACTTTAAAAACATACGCTAATAAGCCATTGATCCCGAGTTTGGTTACTTTTTTATCTAGAAGGTCACTATGTACCAGCAAAACATTGATAAATCGTCCAATTTGCATCAGATGATGGAAACCCACCATAGCATTCCAGTCGTAGGAAAAACAGTGTTCATATTGATAGCCTTGATGTTTCATGACCAGAAAGTTGTTTTCGATTTTCCAGCGATAGCGACCTATCTTAAGACACCTGGTTTCTACATTCGTTTTCGTAATTTCTTTTCCTGAGATCCAAACATACCTTGTTGATTTTAAGGTTATTTTACCGGTCGTTCGACTGGTTTCTTCCCAAGTTTCTTCACAAACCACGACATGTAGTTTTTCTTTAAGTCGGCCGTTTGTACTATAGGCATATTCAACATCATTAATCCATCGATAGTCCTGGTTGCTATCTCCGCAATTACGCTTCAGACGATTCTCTGGTGTAAGCCTGATCAGCCCCATGGCTTCTCGCCAAGCATCCTTCATGGAGCCTTCCTTGAAGACAAACATATAGTCCCAACCATACTCGCGGCAGGTTTTTATGATGGGTCCACAGGCATAGAGTCCATCCATAGTGACAGAAATCTTGAGTTTAGGAAAGCGTTTCTTAATTCTTTCGGCAAAACGGTAAAACGCTTTACGTTCACAATCTTGTTTGTCAGAACTAACATTTCGATATTCCGCGTTGTTAAGGACCTCGCTCATAAAAGGTAAGGTTATCCCCTTCTCAAAAATAACAACGGCCTCCAACATATAAACATAATACTGTTCTTGTTTGTCTTTACCAACATGCCTTACCAGGGGCTCTTCTGTCCATTGTTCAGCCCTCATGAATTTCTGGGTGCCATCGATGGCGATGACGTAGCGCTTATGAATCAGATAATTCCTAAATTTCTTCTTTTTAACCAGCTGTTCAAAGAGCTCCAGCAGACTTCCTTCAATTTCATCCACGTTGATTCTCTCCAAGAGCCTGCTTAAGGTATCGGCATGTGGCATCGTTATAAAGTCTGGAAACATCGCTTGCATATTCTTGAAAAATATGGCCGAGCTCATTTCTTTATTCGCGTTTCGTAAGGAGGTCTGTTGGTAGATAAACATCAGGACTCCATAGATCATGAGGACCGTTATACTGTGTTTTATCTTCTTAGGCTGGTGTTCTTCGATAAACCTTTAGCGCGGCATCCGCAGTGGCCTGTCGGTCTAATTCTTCTTCTTCCGGTGTCTCGTAGTGACACTTTCTATTAGCTATGACCCGTTTTTCATGATACTCCTGTTTTGACAGGGCTTAAGCCCTTTCAGACAATCCTTGAAGTCTTTTTGGAGGGGATACATATAAATCGCCTTACGAGATAGGGCATACTCTCTTTCTCGATCCATTCTGCCACGTCCTTGAGTTTCGCCCAGATAGGTCCAGTTCGAGGCTTTATAGCATCTGCCCACAAAGTGAGAGGTGTCGACAAAGGTTTCTAATAGAACCGGTGCATAACAATACTCGCGCAGCCAGTCTTCTTGAATCCGTTTGATCGCCAGAGATAACACTTTACTGGCTAAGTTTTTAATGTTAACCCATGGAAGTATGAGGAATCGATTATTCACGATCAGATGGAGCCGTTGTTTCCTATCCTGAACATTCCACCCGATCCATTTGTCGCGAGAGCTCAAGGCCCATGCGGATGCCGAAAACTGAAGATAACCTAGGATCGTCTCTCTTGATTTGATAAAGTAGGCTAAACGAGAACCATGAACATGTTTGTCGCCCAACATGTGATACTCGTTAACGTAGTGTCTCCAATACTTTAAGTCGTTACCTGCTCTCACAATTTCTATATGGATTGGCTCAATTGCCTTTAATTCACCTGTGAGCGGAGTGGTATCGATCGTAAATTCAGTCATTTTTGAGTTATTAGGGCTTCGTTGTTTAGTGACAGAGTAGATTCGAAAACTAATTTCCATGGGTAAATATGGGAGCTAGATTCTGTTTGTGGAACAATATAGTAAGCAGTTTAAGGATCCAGTAGTGATAGGGATCTTCATATCCTCAAAAAAGGGAGTAGCAAGCTAACCTATCGATTAACCAATAGGGTTCTACAGGATTATACAGTTCCCCATTGCGTTGTTTAGGCTACTAATGACAAGCGTCGATCCAGTATTTCAAGAAAGTTAAACCCACAAACTTTTAACATGGCATCAAGATGAATGTTTATGGAATGAATCATCACCCGCCAAGACCAGCGTTTCTTGCCCCTGACTTTAGCCTGTTCCAATTGGTAGTCATTGAGAAGTCTCTTGTTGACCCGTTCTGCGCCCGTTCGTTTTTTCATTTCTGCTTTCCACTCTTTGCTGCCACGAGGAATTGGGGTAAACCGCCGAAGGTCCCATTTAGGCTTGGTATAGAAGGTTCGACCATAGTCCGACGGTGAGCATTGGTCCTTGTGAGAGCATGATTTAATCTTGCCCATGGCTAAAGGACAACGCCACTTGATGCGGCAGCGATCCTTGAGGAACCCATTATGGATCATAGGGATTCCTTCCAAACAAATAGGGACTCCATTGTCATTGATGGTCATGGTACTGGGATATTTAGCGTTTCCTATATTTTTAGAGTTAAGGGCGATGATAGGCTTAATGTTCCAGGCATTTAGAAGATGGTAAGTTGGGTAATTATCATGGGCGCTATCGCCTAAAAATTGATCAACCGTGAACTCAGAATACAGCTTTCGGAATTCAGCTAACGCGACGATAGCAGAAACTCCATCGAAACGGAAGGCATCCAACAAGCGCAGATAGACAGGTAAATCCGTCTTTAAATCAGAATTATAGACGGACAGAAAATATCCTGTATAACCGAAAAACCAAGTCTCATGGTAACTATCCCAACCCCGGCGTGCCTTCGGATCAGAGTAGCGGCGCGGACATTCACAATTGTAAATACCCTTCGAAGCACACGAGCAGATCTTGACGCCATAGGGGCTGGCACCCGTGTCTACCATGTGAAGATTGTCCGCAAAGGAGCACCTAATACTTTTGTGGTGGGAGACCTGCCATTTCTCTCCTACCAAGTGAACCGTGACGAGGCCATCAGAAATGCTGGTACTATACTCAAAGTAGGGGTCGACTGTGTGAAGATGGAAGGCGGTGTTAAAATTGCGGAGACGATGAGGGCAGTGGTAGACGCCGGTATTCCAGTCATGGCTCACATCGGATTGACTCCTCAAACATCGGCCATGCTAGGTGGATTCAAGGTGCAGGGGAAGAACGCAGATTCAGCGGAAAAGCTGCTGCAAGATGCCTTAGCAGTAGAAGAAGCGGGCGCCTTTGCCTTAGTGCTGGAATGCATACCCACAGCCCTTGCTCAATTGATTGATCAGAAGGTTACGATACCAACAATATCTGTTGGTGCAGGTCCTTTTACTACTGGGTTTAACTTGAATGCTTACGATTTGTTAGGAATTTTTGATAAGTTTGTACCAAAATTCGTGATCCAATATGCCCAAATGGGGAAAGACATTGTGAATGTTTTTGACACATGGTGCAAGGATATTGATGAAGGAAGCTATCCGGCGCCTGAACATGGATTTGCCATGAATGACGAAGACCTGAAGAGTTTGTATTAGGAATAATAACAAAAATAATGAGAATGAGGTGTTAAAAATGAGTAAGAAAAACTATTCATGATTTTAATAACATGGTCGAAACGGGAGAAAAGAGCGTCTATCTTACGGCTTATGACTATTTGACAGCCAAAATGGAGGAAAAAGCCGGTGTCGACATGATCTTAGTCGGTGATTCCTTAGGTATGGTTAGCTTGGGTTATGATACTACGTTTCCGGTAACTATGGATGATATGATTCGCCATTGTTCGGCTGTACGTCGTGGAGCCCCAAATACGTTCATTGTTGGGGACATGCCTTACATGTCTTACCAAGTGTCAGATGAACTAGCCATTGCAAACGCAGGAAGGTTTATTAAAGAGAGCGGTGTTGATGCTATCAAATTGGAAGGTGCCGGTTCGATGATTGCGAGCAGGATTAAGGCCATTAACGAGGCCGGAATCTTAGTAATGGGTCATATCGGTTTGACCCCGCAATTTATGGGCCAAATTGGCGGATACAAAGCACAGAGGAAGAGCGCCACGGCAGCTTTGAGTTTGGTTAAACAGGCAAAACTTGTCGAAGCAGCAGGAGCGTTTAGTATCCTAGTGGAAGGCGTACCGTCTGCAGTGGGTAAGGCCATCACAGAAAGAGCTAATTTCCCAGTGCTTGGAATTGGCGCTGGTCCGTACACCCATGGCCAACTGCTTATTTATGCCGACATGATGGGCTTATACGATAATTTCACTCCGAAGTTCGTGAAGAAATATGCCAATGTAGGAGAAGTATTAGTAAATGCCTTTGCAGAATTTGCCAGAGGAACTCGTGAGGGTGTTTTCCCGGTCGATGGGGAACATACCTATAAAATGAAGGACGAGGAAGCCGCCGAATTCTGGGCTTTGCTCGAAAAAGAAACGCAAGAATAAACGGTTAACACATAGATCGAAGCGTTTAGAAGTATTACTCCTTAAAAAGGCACCGGTTTAGCAAACCGGTGCCTTTTTGTATGTGCGCACGGGTAAAGAACGCGATTAAGGGATTTACCACGATGTAAACAGTCGGAAAATTACACATTCATGTAAATGGAAGCAATTACAGGCAGGGTTTAGTAGAAAATTGCAGAAGTATATCATTAATTGAATTTTTGTACCCAACCTCGGGATATTCTAAAGAGTATACCTGTGTCGAATTATAAAGAAACGCCCGAACCTAATTGGCATTCATTAATCGATGTTCTGCATCCGGTACAGATCTTGGCCTAGAAATTAAATGGAACATCAAATATCAAATTTAGGAGGGTGAGTGTTTTGGGTAAAGCTATGCGAGAAGAAATAGAAAGAAGATTTAACTTAAAAATTGTTAATGAACAGTTTCTTCCTTGGGGCGAGTTCTATTTTCTCGAGTTGTCTCCAACTAACCACAAGGCGCAAAGCAGTTTGGCCTTTGTGAAATTCTATCCTTTTCATGAGCAAAAAATACACCCTCATGCCGGCTACGAGGAAATAGTAATAGGTGTTGAAGGGGAGCTGATCCATTGGTGTGATGACCTTGAGTTCATTGTGCAAAAAGGACAAGCAGGTTACATTCGCAGTGGCGGACAGCACAGAGTTCTGAACAGTTCCGATCGCCCTGCTATGTTTATTAGCATTATAACGCCAGTAATACCGTCAGCCTTAGGTGAGTTATCCCCAGTCGGCGATGTTGAGCTGGTTGAACTTATAGAAATGATTAAACTCGAACCAATTGCAGAAAAATTTTCCCAGAGTGTCGGCTTAGCAGTCACTTTGATTAGCGCTGATGGTAAAAAACTTACTGAGGCGAAAAATCTTCCGGAATTCTGCCGGCTATGTTATGGCTTACAAGTAGGGGATTGTGCGATATGCTCTAACACAAGACTAGATAGCGTTGGGAATGAACAAAAAGTTTACAAATGCAGGTATGGGTTGACTTCATTTCTGTCTCCTATCATTATTACCAGAAGATTGTTAGGCTACCTAGGATGTGGTTACGAGTTACTAGCAATTCAAACAACACAAACTGTCGATTTAATCAATAACTATTTCCCGGTGGACTATGTTCCGGCAGCGGAAAAGGCTTATTTGGAACTGAGAGTATTAACTCGTAATCATTTAGTTTCGGCAGCGGAGACTATTTTACTGGTAACGACATCTCTCGTGCAACTAATAATTTTCTCAGCCCGGGAAAAACAGATGAACTCTTATCGCCTAAAATTGTCATTGGAAAAACAAAAGCAAGCAGAGTTGGAAAGCTCTCTGAAAGAAGTACGCCTAAAATTTTTAGAATCACAAGTCAATCCCCATTTTTTGTTTAACACTTTAAATACGATCGCCCAGATGGCAGTAATGGAGGGAGCAACTACTGTATCTTCCCTGACGTATGCGTTATCAAATCTCCTGCGTTGTAGTTTGGGCAAGAGTGATTCCTTAATTACAGTGAAAGAAGAACTGGATTACGTTAAGGACTATATGTATATCCAAAAGACCAGGTTTCCTCATAGATTTGAAGCCCATATAGACGTGAATAACCTGATAAGCCATGTAAAAATACCGTTTATGACCTTAATGGTGCTGGTGGAGAACTCAATTATCCACGGTTTTTCGGACATGCAACGGGCTGGAAATTTGCATATTAAAGGATATATGGAAGGAGAAACCGTTGTTTTTGTGGTGGAAGACAACGGAAGCGGTGTACCACAAGAAGTAATAGCGCAAGTTGAAAACCTTAACGAGACAGATTTTGATTCTAATGATATAAAAAGTATCGGCCTGAAAAACATATATATGCGCTTAAAGCACTTTTATGGCGAACAATTTTCATTGACGATTGAGTGCTTGGCGGAACGAGGAACTAAGGTTACCATTAGGATACCTGTCAGTGTATAGAGGAAATGAAGGAAGGAATCATTAACAAAGGTATTCAAGAAAGTGAATAAAGCGTTAAGTAGAGTGATTACTTATCGACTACTCGATTTGGCGCAGGTTTTTGAAGAGAGGCAGAATCCTGAAGTTCGTGATTGTTCCTTAGTGCAAAAATTACTGTCTTTCGCATGATTTTATCCTTTAGAGAAGAGGGGTTGAGGAGGTTCATTCTCTCCATATGGTTGTGAGTCGATTTTGGGATCGGCTTGAAAAATTCCAGCAACACCCCCATAACCATTTTAAGAGGGTTTCCCTTGGAGAGTCCCTTCAAGGCTTTCAAGGCTCCACCCAGAGTAATATCATCTGCAGTTAAATCTGTACCAAAGGGGAAGGGGTGGAAAATGCCATGTTCCTGATAGGGCTTAAGGAGGGCAGCGATCTTGTGCGGGGTATTAAATCTGTACTCTTCCGGAATTTGATAATCCATGGGTATTTTCCCTGCTTTTTTTGCTTGACCAAGGAGCTGCTGCTGAAATCTAGAATCAGCAATATTGATCATCCGAGCTATGACTTCTTTTTCCGGTATGCTACGAACGTCAGCAATACCATACTCAGTAACAATGATGTCTCTCAGATGTTTGGGTATGGAGCAATGACCGTAACTGAAGACGATGTTTGACTTAAGACTCTTACCGGAACCTTTCGTACTTTTGACCATCATAATAACCCTTGCATCAGGGAGGGCATGCCCCATAGCCACAAAGTTATAATGTCCACCAATACCGCTGACAACTCTGCCGTCCTCGAGTTGATCGGAAGCGATTGCCCCAAGAACACTTGCCACCATTCCGGTATTCACAAATTGGGCATCTTTCCTTTGTAGAGTTCTCAGTTCTTCCCCGCCGTAAAGCTGGTTCACTTTTTCGACACCGGACATGCCGAAGAGCTGTCTTTCTTCTTCACTCATGTCATTAAGAGCTTGATGGAAGGACTTCGGGCCAACAAAGAAGGCGCCAAGTATAACTTGACCCTTAAGCAACTTTTTCCCGAGCAGCGCTCTAAGCTCAGTGATGTTTTTTTGATCACTCAGATCCGTAGAGTAGTTGGTTTCTCCCTCTAAGATGGAACCAGACTTATAGCTAAGGCCTTTTTTAAGTAAGGGGGGGGTAGTCGGTTAGCTCCACCTCATTCTATATTCAAATTTCAACCCCAATCGTAGCCATTGGTCACATCGTCCTCAGTAGTGGGTCCAGTAACGACCGCCTGTTCAAGAAGGCGTCGGAACACAAGACCACGACTTCCGGAACTGCGTCGATTGAACCTGAACGTAAACTCTTCCAAGTAGGATTGCAGGTGGTCAGGAACTACTGATCCCTGGTGAGTACCGAGAATCCATCGCTTTAATAGGCTTGCAACTCTATGAACGCCTGGCATAGAGACATGGGCAGGATCGCCAGAAGAAGACAGCACGGTTATTTTTCGTGTGTATCCGTATTCAGGCAGTTTGTTGTAGCCGCCCCACCCATCGGTGAGTACCACCGCTCCGTGAGCAACCACGTCTCGTACGAATGGCAGTAGACTTTCACCGGAAGCGTCTGGAACATGACGCATCCTCACCCGTCCAAAGCCTTTGGGTTGCTTGATCTCCACTGCAATTGCCACAATACTTTTAGTGGTGCCACGGCCTCGTTTGCCGCCTTGTTGGACCCCACCGATAAAAGTTTCGTCTACCTCTACATCGCCGGATAACTGTTTACGTTCAACATCTACCATCGCCACTCGGAAACGCTGTAGCATAGTCCAAGCTACCCGATAGCTGTGCCATGCAGCCTCGAACCAAGTAGTCAGCGGCGTTCTCGTTTTATTAAAATCGTTCCCGCGCTCACAGATGTTTGATGATGACAAATTGAACACGCAAGACGTCTACGGCTTTCGTTCCATGGAATTGAGGATGTCTTACATGCAGGACAGATAAACCCTTCAGGCCAGCGCAACCGTATCAAAAAGTCCGCACACGCAGTCTCATCGGGAAACATTTCCACGAATCCTCGGTATGTATTTGGGTAATCACGTCCTGGTACCAATGCCAAGTCTACAACACCCCATTATGCTAGTTAGTTTTCCTTGTATCATAGCACAGGTGGAGCTAAGCCACTACCACCCTTTTTATTACGAAGTATTGTAATGATGGCCCGGAATTCCAAAAGAGCGTCATATTTAGCCTTAGTAAAGAAACCCATGGGAAGTCCAATGGCATAGGGGTAGTCGATGTCGTTACCCGAAACTTATTTGACAACATAGACTTCATATCGACTTATATCAATTCCTTTACTAGTACGGAGCTTTTACCAGTCAAGATTCCAATGGTAGGCAGCAAAGAGGATGCTCTACGGATTGCAGTTAAAGCCTGTAATGGGGTAGATCATGGAAAACATCGAATTGTGTGGATTAAAAACACGCTGGAATTAGAAGAGATCATCATTAGTGAAGCGCTACTCGAAAAGGCGCAGGTCCATTCGCAAATCGAAATTTTGACTCAAGTTGGAGAACTCGTATTTAAACAAGGAGAACCCGTATTCCCGTGGTAAAAGGGGTGGCGAAATTTGCGTGTTGTAATTAAGTTGTTTGCTAGTCTTCGAATAGGGCGTTTTAAAATAGAGGAGCGGAGCATGCTTGAAGGAAGTACAATCTTAGATGTTTTGACTCTTTTAGAGCTTCAGCCTAATAAGGTTTCCATGGTTCGAGTCAATGGAAAAGCAGTATCCGATGACTATGTCTTACAAGATTTGGACGAATTGGCATTGCTTCCCCCAATGGGAGGGGGTTAAGGTCTCTGAAAACTTATAGAATCCGCCCTGTCTCATGGGGGATTCTATACATATGAGCTTGGCCGTCGAGTGAAAATATGAACACCCACTATTGAAGTGGGTGTGTCGGAATTGATAAATATGCTTGGGTGGAGGAGTGTTATGGTTATCGATGCATTTCGACTCGATGGGAAAGTAGCAGCGATCTCGGGACCAACTCGGGGTATAGGTCAGGCAATGGCCTTGGCCTTGGCCGAGGCAGGTGCGGACGTTGTCTTGTTACAATGTAGACCTGAGCAGGATCATGTTAAAAAGGAAATCGAAAATATAGGGGGAAAATGTCTTATTATTCCCTGTGATATGGAGAAAGTCGATCAAGTTAAGGGAGCTATCCCAGCAGTTGTCTCACATTTTGGCAAGATCGATATACTCGTTAATAACGCAGGCATACAACTACGTTCTCCTGCTGTTGACTTCTCGGAAGATGATTGGGACGATGTGATTCAAGTTAATCTCAAGGCAATATGGCTTCTTTGCCAAGAAGCAGGGAAATTTATGGTGGGTCAACAAGCTGGTAAAATCATCAACATCGCATCTTTACTCTCTTTTCAGGGAGGAATTAACGTACCAGCCTATGCTGCTGCTAAAGGCGCAGTGGCTCAGCTGACCAAGGCCTTAGCCAATGAGTGGGCAAAGTATGGGGTCAATGTGAATGCCATTGCACCAGGATATATTGAGACGGATATGAATAGAGGCATCCTTGAGAATGAACTAAGATATCGTCAAATTAGTGAGAGGATTCCCGCAGAAAGTTGGGGAAGTCCGGATGATTTTAAAGGAAGTGTTGTTTTTCTGGCTTCCAAGGCCTCGAACTATATTCATGGTCATGTGCTTACTGTTGATGGAGGCTGGATGGGAAGGTAGTGTAAGTTTTGGATGTCGTAACCATCGGAGAAACTATGGTTCTTTTTATTCCCACTTCTGTTGGTCCTTTGAGGTTTGCAGGCCAATTTGAGAAATCCATCGGGGGAGCGGAATCTAATGTTGCAATAGGGTTATCGAGACTGGGTCACCAGTGCGGATGGATTAGTCGGCTTGGTCGTGACGAATTTGGTTTGTATATCCGGAATTTTATCCGGGGCGAGGGGGTGGATACCTCTCAGGTTAACTTTGATGAGCAGCATTCGACGGCCGTCTTTTTTAAAGAAAGGCAAATGATGCAAGAACCCAAAATATCTTATTA
>Ga0209587_1000179_pt1 | contig 30899 bp, 23 predicted proteins | sample NGEPerD_2_FD_184512 | JGI IMG/M metagenome (GOLD analysis project Ga0209587, IMG submission 184512) | Arctic peat soil microbial communities from the Barrow Environmental Observatory site, Barrow, Alaska, USA - NGEE PermafrostL1-D... | ecosystem: Environmental > Terrestrial > Soil > Wetlands >...
GCAAGAGCTCGATCCGCTGCCCATCCTGGGGTCGGTGACGAAGTCCGCGACGACCGCCGCGGTCTCGGTGGCGGTCGTCGCGGACTTCGTCACCGACCCCAGGATGGGCAGCGGATCGAGCTCTTGCAGCGAACCGGCGCCCCAGCGCGCCGCGGGCGCACGTCCACCGATCACCAGCATCGGAGAGCCGTTCATCGACGCAGCCGTGATGGCACTGACACCGTTGGTGATCCCCGGCCCGGCAGTCAGCGCGGCGACCCCCGGCCGGCGAGTGACCTTGGCCCAACCCTCGGCGGCGAAGGTCGCGGTCTGCTCGTGGCGCGTATCAACGAGACGGATCCCGCGTTGGACACACCCATCGAACAGGGGGAACAGATGCCCACCCGACAAGGTGAACACGACGTCGACGTCGAAGGCACGCAGCGCCTCCGCCGCCCCGACGCCGCCGCTGAGCGCGCTCGTTGCGCTCACGCGGTCCGCTCGGCCGGGTCGAGACGGTCGAGGAACCGGCTCAACGCAAGGAACCACGCGTCGGGGTTCTCGAACTGCGGCGAGTGCCCGGCGCGAGGAATCATCACGAACTCGGCGCCGGGAATCGTCGCGGCCATGTCGCGACAGGCTCCGAGGAACGGAGCATCCTGCTCGCCGACAATCACGAGCGCCGGGCAGGCAACCCAGGCGAGGCGCGCCAGGTCATTCGGCTGGTGAGCCATGTCCCGACCCATCGCCGCCCACATGACAACGCTCAGCGCGTTCCACTTCGCCTCCTGGAACTCGCGATATCCCGGGCGCTCGTCGAGGACCTTCTGGTACGCGGGCGTCTCGAGCGTCGCGGCGGCGTCCAGGAGTGTCTTGAGCGATTCTTTGCCCTCGCTGAGCGCGTGGGCGGCGGCGCGGTCAAGGAGTACCGGGTCGATTCCGTCGATCGGGCCGGGCGAGGTGTCCATGAGCACCAGTGCCTCGACCCGCTCGGGCATCGCGAGCACCAGCCTTCGCGCGACCATCCCACCCATGGAGTGGCCGAGAAGGCGAAAGGACTCGAGCTCGCACGCGTCCGCGACGATGCGCACATCGGCGGCGAGCCGATCCAGTGAGTACGCGCCGACGTCATCGGGCGCATCGCTCTCGCCGTGGCCTCGGTGGTCGAAGGTCACGACCCGAGCTCGGCGCGACAGAGCCTCGACGTGGTCGGCGAAGTCCTCCTTCGCACCTCCGAAGCCGTGCACGAGGATCAAGCCGGGACCATCGCCCGTGACCCGCACCTCGATCCGTACACCGTCATCGGTCATCACCTGCACGGGCACCCCTTCCCTTCCCGCCCATCGTGTCCCACAAACGGTGTCCCGGGCAACGACACCGGGCTCGGCCTCCTAGGCTGACGGAATGGCAGTGACCGAGGCGGCCACTCAACCGGCCCCCGCTCGCTCGCGACGATGGTGGCTCCTGGCCATTCGCGTCACCGTGAGCATCGCACTGCTGGCCGTGCTCGTCTCCAGGCTGAACATCGACAGCGTTTTGCCTCGTCAGCGGCACCTCTCGACACTCGGTTGGCTCGCCGCGGCGATCGCCACCGCCCTGATCGGCATCGCGCTCTCCGCGTGGCGATGGCAGCGCGTGCTCGCCGTCTTCGATGTACCCGTGCGGTTGCGGATCCTGCTCTCGCACTACCTCGCCGGGCAATTCGTCGGCAACGTGCTGCCGTCGACGATCGGTGGAGATGTGCTCCGGGTCACCCGCGGAACCCGCACGACCGGTTCGAGCAGCACGGCGTTCGCCTCGGTGGCGCTCGAGCGGCTGACCGGCTTCGTCGCGCTTCCATTGCTCTGCGTCATCGGTTTCGCGCTCCAGCCCTCGCTGCTCGGCGAGGACCACGCCTGGATCGCGCTCGCCATCTCGGGGGGAACCGTATTCGCGCTCACCGTCATCCTCGTGCTCGCCGGGAGTCCCCGGATCGCGGGTCGATTCCGTGAGCACGAAAACCGGATGCGGTTCATCGGTGCCGTGCACATCGGCGTCGATCGCATGCGCGCTCGCCCGAGGCTCGTCTCGGCCGTGCTCGGTACCGCGATCATCTACCAGGCCTCGACGGTGCTGACGGTCTGGTTCGCGGCGCGGACGTTGGGGGTCGACGTGCCGACCGCCGCGATCATCGCCTTCGTGCCGGCTGTCGCGATGGCCCAGGTCGTCCCGGTCTCGGTCGGCGGGTTCGGTGTCCGCGAGGGGATGCTCGCGCTGTTCCTCACTCCGCTCGGCGTGTCCACCGGACGCGCCGTGGGCATCGGACTGCTGTGGTACTTCATCATGTTGGTCGTGAGCCTCGCCGGCGCTCCCGCGTTCGCCGTCGGGCATCGCCACCCCGGTCCCGACCCCACCTCGGACCGGGTCGTCGACGTCAGCGACGCCGATTCGTGAACGCGCCCGTCACGACACCGATGAACCGGACACCGCAGACCGGCCGCGGTCGGGCCCGCCTGCCCGGCGCAAAGCGCCTGCGCGACGGTCACTCCATCTATTGGTGGGCCGAGATCCTCGGGGTCGTCGCGTTCTACCTCGTGTACTCGGCAATCCGGAACTCGGTGAACCAGAACGAAGGCCTCGCGTTCGACCACGCTCGCGAGCTGATCGGCTGGCAACGATCGCTCGGCATCTACTTCGAACCGACCGTCCAGGATTGGGCGCTGCACTTCCGCCCGCTGGTCGTCGTGATGAACTACATCTACGGATCACTGCACTTCGTGGTGACCGCAGGCGTGGGCGCCTACCTGTTCCTGCGCTGGGCGAACGACTATCCACGCTGGCGCAACACACTCGCGATCACGACCTCGATCGCGCTCATCGGGTTCTTCTCGTGGCCACTCATGCCGCCCCGTCTCCTACCGGGCTCGTTCGGGTACGTGGACACACTCGCGAAGTACCCGACCTTGTGGTCGTTCAACTCGGGCCAGATGGCCAAGCTGTCGAACCAGTTCGCGGCCATGCCCAGCGTCCACTGCGCGTGGGCTCTGTTCTGCGCGTGCGCGCTCATACCTCGACTCGAGCACACCTGGGCGAAGGTTCTGGCCGGGTTGTACCCCGTGCTCACCGTGGCCGCCATCGTGCTGACGGGCAACCACTACTGGCTCGACGCCATCGGTGGCTTTGCGATCTTCGGAGTCGGCTACGCCGGCGGACGCCTCTTCACCCGAGCCGGCCGCGGGCGGCCGGCGTCCGAACCAGTCCGCGAACCACCAGTCCTCGATCCACCGGTCCTCGGTTCACGGGGTCCAGGGCGGTCTGTCCCCGGGCGAGAAGCCTCCTGAGCGATCGCCAGGTCATCACCTCGGCGCGCGACAACCCGCCGCACGGAATCGCGAACTGCCTGGTCGGCAAGCGAGAGGTGCGCGTCGCGTGCCCGGATCAAGGCGAGGCGGCGTTGCGGAACCCCCGAGAGCGGAAATGTCCGCAGCCCGGCGATCTCGGGTGGGATCGCGGTCTCGGGGAGCACCGATACGCCGCCGTGGGCAACCACGAGGTCGACGATGAGCCGGATGCCCTCGACCTCGACCGGCACCTCGAGGGTCACGCCCGCCGCCGTGGCCGCGGCCTCGACCTCGATGCGCAGCGGGTTGTTCTTCGGCGGCAGCACGAGCGGGAGCTCGGCGAGCGCCCGCAGCGGCACGGGTGGGCGGGGCAATGGCGTTCCCCATGGCGCCAGCCCGACGAGCGATTCTTCGAGGAGGCTCTCGACCACCAGGTGGGGATCGAGGATCGGCTCGGTGATCACCGCCTGGGCGATCTCGTGCGCGCACACCTCGGCGGCGAGCCGCTCGGAGGCGCCCTCATGGATCCGCAGTTGGATGCCGGGGGCACGGGCGCGCAGCTCGGTCACGAGCGCAGGAGCGATCCAGCGGCTCGCCGTACCGACTGTGCCGAGCGTCGCGTTCCCGCGTTCGAGCCCCTGCAACATGGAGAGGTCATCTCGCAACGCGTCGAGCTCTCGTTGGATCCGCCGCGCTCGCTCGACCACCGCGTCGCCACACTCGGTCAACCGTGCGTCGCGCCGGCCCCGGATCAGCAACTGCACGCCGAGCTCTGACTCGAGCTGGCGAACCTGCTCGGACACGTTCGACTGCACCGTGTTCAATCGATCAGCCGCGGCCGTGAAGGAGCCTTCCTCGACAATGGCGACGACGGTGGCGAGGTGACGGAGCTCCATGATCGACTCCTCGAGTCAGTCGCGAGCCGGTGTGAATCTGGAGCCGCGCAACCCGGCGTCGGGCACGGCAGCGCCAATCGTTGATTCTGGCCTCGATTCGGGCCAATACATCTGTTCTAGCGATGGAATCTATCAGAACTACCTGTTGGACAGATTCACAGCGGGCGTGTTGCATGGTTGCCGGTTGCAGGAAACCAGAGAGCCGGTCCCCCACCGGCTCTCTGGTCTCCTCCCAAGCCTGCGGCCTGGGCCGCGCAGTCGACTCGGAGCATGTGATGGCGGTTGAGATTCTCTCCAACCTGGTGTTCAACGGCCCCCTGACGTGGACCGCCGATGCGGCCTGTGCAGGCGATACCCAGCTCTTCTTCGCCCCGCCGAGCGAGCGACCCGAAGCCCGAGCCACGCGAGAAGCCCGGGCGCGTGCGATCTGCGTCGCCTGTCCGGCGCTCGAACAGTGCCGCACCTGGGCCCGCGAGCAGCGCGAGTACGGATTCTGGGGTGGCGAGTCCGAAGAGGACCGCGCCGCCGCCGGGTTCCGGGTCGACATGCCGGTCGGGCGGGTGGCGCGCTATCCGAAGGGCAACGGCCGTCCCGTCGCGCCGCGAGCCAGCCGAGTCGCCTAGGCCCGACCCGCCTCGTCCTCCGGGTCACTCGGCCAGGACCGTCGTCCCGACGCCCTGACGCCCCTGTCCCCCGCGGCGAGACGTTCTAGTCTCCGTCAGCATCCCGACGGAGGAACCATGAGCGATCACGCGACCGACGAGCTGAGCGGCGTCGACCTCGACGCGCTGCGCGGCTACTTCGCCGCCCACGTTCCCGGAGCATCCGGCAGACCCCTTCGCGCCGATCTCATCGCCGGCGGCCGATCCAATCTGACCTACGCCATCACCGACGGCACCCATCGCTGGGTCCTGCGACGTCCGCCGATGGGCCACGTGCTCCCGACCGCTCACGACATGGGCCGCGAGTACCGCGTCCTTCACGGGCTCGCCGATACCGATGTCCCGGTACCGCAGGTTCACGCCTTCTGCGACGACGCCACGGTGAACGGTGCACCGTTCTATGTGATGGAGCTCGTCGAAGGCGAGGTGCTCCGAGATCCCGCGGCCATCGCCGCCTTGGACGCCGAAACGGCCCGAGCGTGCTCGACCGAGGTCATCGACGTGCTCGCCCGGATCCATACCGTCGACTACGCGGCCGCCGGCCTCGGTGACTTCGGCCGGCCCGAGGGATTCCTCGAACGCCAGCTCCGACGGTGGAGCGAGCAATGGGACCGCTCCAAGGGCTCGGAGCTGGCCGCGATGGACGAGCTCGGACGTCGGCTCCGCGCCGCGCTCCCGGAGTCAGGACCGGCGGCGATCGTGCACGGTGACTACCGGCTCGACAATGTGATGCTCGACCCGCACGACCCGACGCGCATCGTCGCGGTCCTGGACTGGGAGATGTCGACTCTCGGCGATCCGCTCGCCGACCTCGGGCTGTTCCTCCTGTACTGGGGCAACACTGACGCGCAGAACGTCGCCCTCGGCGAGACGCTGGGTACCCGGCCGGGTTTCCTCACCCGCCCGGAGATCATCGAGCGTTACGCCCGGCAGTCGGGCCGCAACGTCGACCATCTCGATTGGTATCTCGTGTTCGCCGCGTTCAAGCTCGCCGTCATCATGGAAGGGATCAACGCCCGGATCCGGGCGGGCAAGACCCTCGGAAAAGGCTTCGTCGAGTCCAACGAGCTCGTGACCGGGTTGGTCGAGGGTGCACTCGCCGAGGCCGATCAGTCCTCGATCGCGACGTTGCGCGCCACGTCCGCGAGCTGACCGTCGGCCTCCGACGATCATGGCGCCGTGACCAATCCGATCTGGGACGACAGACCCACCCTCCGCCGACCGGTGCTCGTCGCAGGGTTCCGGGGATGGAACGACGCCGCCAATGCCGCCTCCGACACGCTGGCATGGCTCTCGACCCGGCTCGGGGCGCGCCCGTTCGCGCACCTTGACCCGCAACCGTTCTACGACTTCCAGTCCACGCGACCCACGGTCGTGCTGCAACGCGGCGTCGCGACGCAGATCGTCTGGCCGGTGAACGAGTTCCTCGCCGCCCGCGCGCCGGGGACACCACACGACTTCGTCTTCGTGCAGGGCTCCGAGCCGAACCTGCGCTGGCGCGAGTTCTGCGCAGCGATCGTGCGCGTCGCCGAAACCCTGAACGCCGAGCTCGTGGTGACGCTCGGCGCGCTGCTCGCCGACACACCCCACACCCGCCCACTGACGATCACCGGCACCGCGACGGACCCTGACCTGATCTCGCGCCTCGGTCTCGAGCGGTCACGCTACGAGGGACCCACCGGGATCGTCGGCGTGCTCCACGACGCGTGCCGGCGCGCCGGGCTCGCGTCCGCGTCGCTGTGGGCCCCGGTACCGCACTACGTCGCGTCGCCCCCGAACCCCGCGGCAATCAGGGAGCTGGTCGCCCGCCTGACGACGCTCACCGGTCTACACGTCGATCTGACGGAGCTGGACCTCGCCGCGCAAGGCTGGCGAGATCGCGTGAGTGCCGCCGTCGCGGGTGATCCCGAGACCCAGACCTACGTCCATGAGCTCGAGACCCGCTTCGACACGGTGGCCGACGGTCGAGATGCCGACGAGCTCCCGTCGGGTGAGGACCTCGCGGCCGAGCTCGAGCGGTATCTCCGCGACCGGCGCGACCAGCGCGACGACTGAACGCGTCAGGTGAGAAGGTCCTCGGCCACCGCGAGCCACAGCTCGGTCGACAGCCGCAGTGACTCCTGGTCGACGCGCTCGTCGTTGCCGTGGAACATCGCCGCGTAGTCCTCGAAGCGCAAGCGGCGGCTGAACAACCCGAACCCGTAGCCGACTGACCCGGCGCGCCGGAAGAACCGGTTGTCCGTACCGCCGGTCATGATGAACGGCACGAGGGCGGACCCTTCGCACAGCCGACCCGACGCCCGGCCCAACACGTCCCACAGCGCGGTGTCGCGGGGTGACTCGGTGGACGGGTCGTCGTTCGACTCGATCTCGACGTGATCGATCAGATCACCGATCGCGTCGAGGAGCATCGCGCGGGTCTCCTCGCTGGTCTGGCCGGGCAGGGTGCGGATGTCGACCTGCAGCTCGACCGAGTCCGGGATGATGTTGGTCTTCGTGCCGCCGTGCGCGACCGTCGGCGCGAACGTCGTGTGCGTGCACGAGTGCGCGAGGCGAGCGAGCCCGACGGGCAGCGTCTCCAAGAACTCGTCGAACCCACCCGGGTCGAGCAGACCCTTGCTCAGCTCGGGCGGAAAGTGCATGCGTTCCACATAGGTTCGCCACGTCTCACTGAGCCGGGCCGGGGGTCGGTAGTCGGCGAGGCGACGCACGACCTCGGCCGCGGTGACGAGCGCGTTGTCGGTGCGGAACGGCTGCGATGCGTGGCCGGGGGTTCCCCGAACCGTGAGCTGGGACCAGTAGGTGCCCTTCTCCTCCACCATCACCGGCAAGCGCGGGCCGTTCGGGGACGGGATCTGGAAGCCGCCGGACTCGGTGAGGACGTAGTCGGCGACGATCGCGTCGGGTTCGTGCTCGGTGAGCCACTTGGCGCCCCAGGTGCCGAGGGCCTCCTCGTCGGCCACCGCCAGGTAGGCAAGCGTGCCGCGCGGCTTGAAGCCGCTCCGGGCGAGCCGCCGAAAGGCAACGGCCATCGACGCGGTGAGGTTGAGCATGTCGACCGCACCACGGCCCCACACGAAACCGTCGTCGACATCGGCGCCAAACGGGTCACGACTCCAGCCGCTCGGGTTCACCGGCACGACATCGGTGTGGCCCATGAGCAGCAGCGTCGGCGCTTCCGGGTCGGAACCCTCGATCTTGGTCAGCAGCGACTCCCGGCCGGGCTGCGGTTCGTACAGCTCGGTTTCCAGGCCCGTCTCACCCAGGTATTGCGCCAGCGTGTCGACGTTGCGGTTCTCGTGTCCCGAGCCCAGCGCGCCGTCGTTGACACACTCGTTGCGGATGAGGTGCTGGAGGAGGTCGATGACCTCGTTGGTGATCGCGGTTCCCTCGTCGGCCACGGGCCAACGCTACTGCGCGACCCGGGGCCGTGACTCAGAGCCGGTAGACGAGCCGTTCGCCTTCGCGCCACCGCTCGCCCCGGCCGCTGCCCACGAGGTGTTCCAGGTGCGCGAACGTCTCGCTCTCGGCCATGACGCCCCAATGGCGCTCCGGGAAGACCTCGTGGGAGAGCCCGACGACGTCCAGCGGACCGACCGCGGCCGACACGGCCCGCAGGAGCTCGGTGCGCTCGACATGGTGATCCTTGATGGCCTCGACTCGGCCGGCCAGGTCGCCGAACGGGTGCCCATGGGCCGGGAGGGCGAGCTGCACTCCGTCGAGCGAGGCCACGAGATCGAGGGTCGCGAGGTAGGAGCGCAACGCGTCTGCTTTCCCCGAACCTGAGATGTGGGGCGTGATGGTCGGCAGCACGTGGTCGCCGGCGAGCAACACCCCGTGCTCGGGATCGAACAGACACAGGTGATCGAGGGTGTGACCGGGAGTATGGATCGCGAGCCATTGACGACCGGCGAGCTCGAGCGGCGCGCCGTGGCGGACGCGCCGGGTCGGGTCGGGTGGGTTGAACAGGAGACGCAGCGCCCGGATCATGACGCGCCGGCGAAACGGTGGCATCGGATGCTTGCCGCCACCCCAGGGTGTGTCACCCCCCCAAGGAGCGGAACGTCGCTGGTCCTGCCGGAGGACCTCGTCCGGTTCGCCGACCATCGCGGGTAGCTCCTCGAGCGACGGGCCGCGGTAGTTGGCGGCTTGCTCGATCGCGGCTCGTTCGATGCGCTCGGCCTCGTCGGCCGACAGCGTGGCCCCCCGCCGGCCGAACGACCACGTCGTGAACGCCTCGTGGGTGATGAGCTCCGCGTCGGCCGCACGGCGGATCCGACCGGCCGCCCCGAAGTGGTCGGGGTGCGAGTGCGTGACGATCACGGTGTGGATGTCACGCACGCGGTACCCCGCGGACCGCAGCCGAGACTTCATCGCCCTCCAGGACGCCGGACCGGGTAGCCCGGGATCGACGACCGCGATGCCGCGGTCGTCCTGGAGGACATACATGTTCACGTGACCCAGCCCCGGCATCCAGATCGGGAGCTGCATGCGCAGGATCCCGGGGGCGACCTCGGTCACCTCTTCGGACGCGGGCTCTTGTTCCTGCTTCGGCGGCCGCGCCGAGGGCGACGGGTCGGAAACGCGCTTCGGTTGGCCGTTCGACCTGTTCCGCCCGGATATCTCCAAGGAGTCACCCGGCCGAGGGGCGACATCAGTCATCCGGCCAGGGTATCGGAAGGCCTCGGCGGGCCGTTCCGGGCGCGCCGGTCTGGGATCGCAGGTCTCAGGGCCGGGGCGGGGACCCCGTGCTCGTAGCCGGGCGCGAACTTCGGCCAGGGCCGGATCTCTTCGAGCACTGCCGCGCACGCCAGTGTCAGATCATCCTCGTGGCGCCGGCCGACGGCCTGGAGCGCAACGGGCATGTCGCCGACGAGCCCGGCCGGGATGCTGCAGCCCGGTTGGCCGGTCATGTTGAACGGCGCGGTGAATGCCGCGGAGAGGATCATCAGATCCACCTCGCGCCCGTCCACCTCGCCCGAGAGCACTCCCTCGGCCGCGAACGCGGTCGTCGCCGTTGTCGGCGTGAGCAGGACGTCGATCTCCGAGAACAAGCCCGCGGTCGCCAGCAAGAGCTCCTGGCGTCGCTGCACCGCGGCACCGAGGTGGCGCGCTCGTAGCCTGGGCATCCCCTCGAACGAGGCACGGGCGAGGAAGTCGAGCTCGTCCTCTCGTCCGGTGGCATCGTCGAGGTGCCACGCAGCCATGTTCGGCGCGCCGAGCAAGCCCCAGGCGCGGCCCGGCTTGGGCAGGACCACGTCGACGTCGACCCATTCCATCCCTGCGCCGTCCACGAGCGCGTGCGCCGCATCGAGGACGACGCTCTCGACCTCAGGATCGACGACGCCGTAGCCGAGGGTGGACGACCAGGCCACCCGCTTGGCTCGGAGGCGTTCGCCGGCCGTGCCCGACACGACCATCGGCTCGTACGGCTCCGGCTTCGGCAGGGACGTCGGATCGGTGAGCGTGGGGCCGGCGGTCACGTCGATGTAGCGCGCCGCGTCGCGCACCGACCGCACCATCGGTCCGTGTACGGACGTGAGCCCGGCGTCGAACGCCGCATCGGGTCCCGAGCCGATCCGACCGAAGGTGGATTTGAGACCCGGCAGGCCGCTGTAGGACGACGGGATCCGGATGGAGCCACCACCGTCGCTACCGGTGCAGAACGGGAGCATCCCCGACGACACCGCGGCAGCCGAACCTCCCGACGAGCCCCCGGGTGTGCGCTCGAGGTTCCAGGGGTTACGGGTCACGCCGTGGAGGGGGGAGTTGGTGAAGCTCGGGATCCCGAACTCCGGTGCCGTGGTGAGCCCGACCACGACCGCACCGGCGGCGCGCAGGCGAGCGACTTCGGCACAGTCGTGTGCCGCGAGCTCGTCCCGATACAGCATCGACGCGTGGGTGTCCGGAAGACCCTCGGCCTGGGCGAGCTCCTTGACCCCGAGCGGCACGCCGGCGAACGGGCCCGGGTCAGCGCCGGTAGCGATCTCGGCATCGATCTCCGCGGCACGGGCCCGAGCCGACTCGGCGTCGAGGTACGCCATCGCGTTGAGCCGCGGGTTGATGGCCTCGATCCGGGCGAGGTGCGCGTCCACCACCTCGGTGGAGGTGATCTCACCGCGCCGGATCGCATCGGCGAGGTCCCATGCATCACGAGCGTGGAGCTCGGTCATGAAGGAATACCTTCCTGCTGCTCGGCGAGCTTGGAGAGCTCGACAAACGCGTCCTCGATCGCGCCTGCCAGCACGAGGAGGTCCGTGCAGGCCTCACGATCCGCGAACAACCCGAAGTGGAGCTCACCGCAGTACGAGAGGATCCCGACGACGACGGAGAGGTTGCCCGACAACGGCACGATGGGAAACGCCTCGAGCATCCGTGCGCCCATGCAGTACAGGGGTACTTGCGGGCCGGGCACGTTCGTGATGATCAGATTGAAGAACGGCTGGTGGTGCACCGCCCGCGCGGCGAGCCCGAGCAGCGTCGGCGCCGCGTACTCGGTGAGATCGACGAGGAAGGCCGCACCCACCGCCTGCTCCTTCTCCTTCAGGTCGGCCGTCGTGTCTCGGATGGCCTCGAGTCGAGCGATCGGGTCGGCTTGGCCGACCGGCAGCGACACGAACATCCCCGACACCCGGTTGCCGAGCTGCATGTGCTCGTCGTCGCCGCGCACCGACACCGGACACATGACGCGGAGCGTCAGTCCCTCGACGTCGTCGCCGCGCGACTCGAGCAGTCGACGAAGGCCCCCGGCGACGCCGGCGAGGATGACATCGTTCACCGTGCCCCCGAGCGCGCGACGCACTGCTTTGACGCCATCGAGGGGCACGCGGACCGTCTCCAGCCGTCGGCTCCGTCCGACTGTCGCGTGGAGCGACGTCCGCGGTGCGACCATGTTGCGGTCGATGATGGACGACATCGACCGCGCGAGCCGAGTGGCATGCTCCACCGCGCGGCGGGGGCCCCGGACCGCGGCCCGGGCACTCCGGGCCATCTCCGTCGGCCGGGTGAAGCGCTCGCACACCGAGTCCGACAGGAGCCGGGCGGCGGCCGGCCCAGGCGCCGGCACCCACGGGGGCGCGTCGGCCGGCGTCGGTTCGGGCGTGAAATCGAGCAGCACCGTCGCGACATCGACACCGGAGACGCCGTCGACGAGTGCATGGTGCGTCTTCTGGATCAACGCGACGTGACCGCCGGCGAGGCCTTCCACGAACCACAGCTCCCAGAGCGGCCGAGACCGGTCGAGCAGCTGGGCCTGGATGCGCGCGCACAACGTGAGGAGTTGCTCTCGCGAACCGGGCGCGGGCAGGGCGGTCAGGCGAACGTGGTACGTGATGTCGAAACGCTCGTCGTCCACCCAGACGGGGCGCCCTTGGGCCAGCGGAACGTCCATGATCCGACGACGAAACCGGGGGATGAGATGCAAGCGCGACCCGACGAGCTCCCGGGCGTCGGCGAGGCGGAAGCGACCCGCCTCGTCGAAGAACGGGCCGCCCTCGAAGACGCTCAACGCCCCGACGTGCATGGGCGTCTCGAGCCGTTCGAGATGCAGGAAGCTCGCATCCAGGGCACCGAGCCGATCGTAGGACGCCATCGCTCGATGCTAGGCCCGAGCAGTGGGTGCGCGCCTCAACCGGTCGGCTGCGCGCAGTCGGTGATGCCGTACTCGACCGCGAACGCGTCGGCGTCGACTCGAATGTCCTCAGCCCGGTCGTTGGCGGCGATCGCGGCCTGGGGATCGTCGTTCGCGATCGCCTCGATCGACTCGTCGGCAAGATCGAGGGTCAGATTGATCTGCGTGAGCCACCGTTCGTGATCGGCCGCGTCCACCTCGGGCGGCACGAGTGCCCGGAGGCGACGAAGCGCGGCGCGCTGCTCGCTCACCACGCGCGCGAAGGCTTCGGCACTGGTCGCGCTGTCGAGCGGGTCCGGCGTCGCGACCCTTCCGATGCGATCGTTGGCCCGGCGACATACGGCGTTTGCCCGGCGCGTCAGCTCGCCACGGGTCAAGGGTTCGGACCGCTTCGGACCCGAGCAGCCGACCAGCGCCACCGCCGCGCCCAGGACGCCGAGGATCACGACTCGCCGGGCGCGGGCGCGCGATCGTCGCGGGGCGGACCGGTGCTGTGGAATGCGCGCACCGTATCGTGCCCCATCGCACCTACCCTGGCAGTCGTGACACCTGGAAGCGAACGAGTCGCCAGCGCTCTGTGGTGGATCAGCGCCGAGGTCGTGCTCACGCTCGACGCGCAGCTCGGCGTGCCGGTCGACAGCTACCTCAACGGGTCACAGACCTGGCTCATCGACAGTGGCCCGGTGACCCTCGAGTGGCGGTTGCATCCGGTCGGCGGGTTCGAGCTCCCCGCCGAGCTGTCGCACTACGACCTGTGGGAACAGGTCGTCGCGAGCCTGTCGTCAGGCTCGGCGCCCGACCACCTCGTCGTGGGCGCCGACACGCGATCGCTGCGAGCCCTGTGGGACGGCCTCGAGTGCTTCGTGGCGTTCTCTGACGACGTCCGCGATGTCGAGCCGGCCAACCTCGCCCGCATCGCGACGGAGCGGCTCGGGCTCGCGCCCGACCTGTGCGGCATCGTCGACCACGGACGAATCGCCGACGAGTGGCTTCGATCGGGCCGGGGCACGTCGATCGTCCGCATGCTGGCCGACGAGCTCGCCGGATAGCGACCGGCGACGGAGAACCGGCACACCGCGATCAGACGGGTTCGCCGCGCCACGGTGGGGTGCGCGGTGCATCGAAGTCAGCCGGGCAGACCTCTCCGTCGATCGCCGCGAACGCGAGATCGACCCAGCGGTCGGCGCCCGCGAGAGGCCACGGCAGCGTGTCGCGCGAGTAGAAGCCGACCTGGCGCGTCTCGAGCGGGTGCGCGACCAGGCTGCCGCCGATGATCCGACAGTGGAAGACCAGGGAGTACATGGGTACGCGGGCGAACCCGAGCCTCAGGCCATCGAACGCCGCGATGAGCGAGACCGGCTCCACCTCGATGCCGGTCTCCTCGTACACCTCCTTGATCGCCACCTCGGCGGGCGAGTAGCCGACGTCAGCCCAGCCGACCGGATAGAGCCACACTCCCGAGTCGGCACGTTGGGTGAGCAGGATCTCGCCGTGTTCGTTCCCCACGACGGCCGCGACCGCGCACTTCGGCGTGACGTACCCGGCGACACCCTCGCCGATGGTCTCGATCCATTCGTCGTACAGGGCGTCCGCCTCGGCCTCTTCGATCGCGGCAGAACGCACGTCTGCCGCGACGCGCAACACCTCTTCGAAACGCTCACGTTCGTAGAGGCTCTCGGTGAACCCGAGGCCGGTCCGCGCGATGCCCGACAGCGTCTCGGCCCACCGCAGCAGGTCGACAACGGAGGGCCCTCCGGGAGACGACCCGGAGTCAGGGATGTCGGCCACGGTCCCGAGCCTATGTTGGCCGCGGTCCGTGACCGCCGCGTCGGGACCGGCCGCTCTCGCCGCCGGTCGCGGCGGCGCCGGGAAGACGCAGCGTCGGTCCGTGACCGGCCAGGAGCGGCTCGATCTCCTCCGGCACACGAGGCGGCGAGAAGAAGAACCCCTGCGCCTGATGGCAGCCCAAGCTCACGAGCGCGCCGAGTTGCTCCTCCGACTCGACGCCCTCTGCGACCACCGTGAGGCCGAGGGCACGCCCGAGGCCGACAACACCGGCGACGATGGCCGAGTCTTCCGGATCGTGGCCCAACCCGTCGACGAACGAGCGGTCGACCTTCACCGAGTCGATCGGGAACCGTTTGAGATACCCCAGCGACGAATAGCCGGTGCCGAAATCGTCCATGCTGAGCGCGACCCCGAGCTCCTTGAACCCGGTCAACGTCTTCAGCGCGGCCCCGGCGTCATCGAGCAGCACACTCTCGGTGATCTCGAGGCACAGGTTCTCCGGACGTAGCTCTCCTCGATCCAGCACCCGCGCCACCGTCTCGACGATCTCGGGATGACTGATCTGCTTGGCCGACAAGTTCACCGACACGACGAGCGATGGATCGACGCGCGGGTTCTCGGACCACAACCGGTGTTGACGAGCCACTTCGGAGAGCACCCACGCCCCCAAGGGCACGATCAGCCCGGTCTCCTCGGCGAGCGCCACGAAGTCACCGGGCGCGATGATCCCGCGTTCGGGATGTTGCCAGCGGAGGAGCGCCTCGACGCCGACGTAGCGGACCTCGGTGAGCGACACGATGGGCTGGTAGTAGACGCGGAACTCGCCGCGCTCCAGCGCCCGGTGCATCGCGCTCTCGGTCTCGAGCCGCTCACGGGCACGAGCACGCATCCCCTCGTCGAAGAGCTCCCATCGAGCCTTGCCGTGATCCTTGGCCCGGTACATCGCGGCGTCGGCGTCGCGCAGGAGATCCTCGGGGATCTCGTAGCCGCCTGTCGCGAGCGCGATGCCGATGCTCGCGGTGAGGAACTGATGGGCGCCGTTGAGCACAAAGGGCGCCGAAAGCTTGTCGAGGATCCGCTCGGCGACGTCGATCGCGTGCTGGCGCGCATCCGGGCCGCTCAGGTCATCGCACAGCACCGTGAACTCGTCACCGCCGAAGCGGGCGATGGTGTCGCCCGGGCGGAGCGCCTCACGGAGTCGCCGCGCGACCGCGACCAGGAGCTCGTCGCCATGATCGTGACCCAGACTGTCGTTGAAGACCTTGAACCGGTCGAGATCGAGGAACAGCACTGCGGTTGCGGTACGGCGGCGGCGGGCTCGCGCCAACGCGACGGTGAGGAACTCGACGAAGAGCGTCCGATTGGGGAGGCCGGTGAGGGGGTCGTGGTACGCCTGATGCTCGAGCTGTTGTTCTGAGGTGTTGCGTTCGATCGCGATCGAAGCGAGATTGACCAACGCGTCCAGCACACGGCGGTCGTCGTCGGTGGGCGGCCTGTCGTGGGCCCAGTAGACCGCGAACGTTCCGAGCACTCGGTCGTCGGCCGACGCCAGGATCGGCACAGCCCAGCACCCGCTGAGCTCGGCCTCGGCCAGCGCGGCCCGGAACGCAGGGGAGTGCAGGTCGTCAGCCACATCACCCGCATAGACCTCGGCCCCCCGCGCAGCCGCGGTCCCGCACACGCCGTTTCCCTCGCCGATCGCGAGTCCGCCGCGCAGAGCCTTGGTCAACGCGGGCGGCAGGTTCGGTGCCGCGGTCAGAACCAGGCGACGGCGGGTGGGCTCGGCAATCATCACCGAACAGCTCGCTCCCTCGACATTGTCCTCGACGAGGCGACACACTGCAGCCAGGGTCTCGGGGAGGGCCGTCCCGCGGGCGACCATCTCCAGCACGGCGGCCTGGGCGACGACGAGCGTCTCGGCTCGACGCCGGTCGGTGACATCCCGGGTCGTGATGACGATGCCTTCGACGCTGGGGTCGTCGAGAAGGTTCTTGGCAATCGATTCGACGTGCCGCCAGGACCCCTCCGTTGATCGGACCCGGAACGGGATCGGTTCGGACCCCCCGTCGGCAATCTGTGCGTTCATGCGCCGGGCCATCTCGTCGGCGTCGTCCGGGTGGATCGTCGACAGCGGGTCGGTCCATGAGAGGTCGTGATCCTCGAAACCGAAGATCCGATTCGCCGCCGGGCTGGTCTGCACGATCTGTCCGTGTTCGTCGACGATCGTGACGACATCCGACAGGTTCTCGACGAGTGCCTTGAAGCGCTCCTCGCTCGAGCGCAGCGCCCCCTCGGCCTGTTGACGCGCGGTGATATCGGCGTACACCAGGATCGCCGACACGACCTGGCCCGCTCGATCGCGTACCGGGCCGGCCGACAAGCTCACGTCGACCGGTGAGCCGTCGCGCCGGGTGCGGCGACGCTCGAGGCCCGTGAGCGACTCACCGGCGAACACTCGAGCGGTGAGCTCGACGGCCGATGCTTCGTCGTCGGCAGGAACGATCGGCAGCGAGCGCCCCAGGACATCCTCGGCGGACCAGCCGAACAGAGCCTCGCTCGCGCGGTTCCACAGCTGGATCGAGCCGTCCTCTTCGATGACGACGATGGCGAGCGGCGAGGCGTCGACGAGCGCCAGCAGGGTCGAGTCCACCCGCGCCCGGGCATCCTCGGCCGTCCGCCGATCGGTGACGTCGTGTGCGTTCGTGACAACGCCACGAACCGACGCGTCGTCGAGCAGGTTCGTGAGGCGCGACTCGATCCACCGCCACTGTCCGTCGTGATGGCGGACTCGATAGACGCACCGAATGACCGCGCCCGGCGCGGACCGCACTTCCTCATGCCTCGCGACGACCGCGTCGAGATCGTCAGGGTGCACCTCGGGCAGTGCCCCGTCCCCGCGGACCAGCGCGTCGGCGTCGTAGCCGAGCACCTCCTCGATCGACGGGCTGACGAAGACCATGCGGCCGTCGGCGTCACTCACCGTCACGATGTCGATCGCGTGGCTGACGAGGGATCGGAGCCAGCTCTCGCTCTCGACGAGCCGGGCCTCGGCCTCCTTCAGGCTCGCGATGTCCCGCGCGATCGTCGAGACGAAGTCGATTGCACCGGTGTCATCGCGGTGGGCGATGGTCACGACCGACACCGGGATCGGCGCGCCATCAGGGTCGACGATCGTCAGCTCGCCGGTCCACAACCCGTCTCGGCGGACCCCGGGGAGCACCTCCCGGCGAAGGAGGTCGCGCGAGCTCTCGTCGAACGCGCTGAGGGCGGCGACGCTCACGTCGGTGCCTTCGGTGATGCCCAGCAGGGTCGTGGCCGGTTCGTTGGCGAACAGGACACGACCGAGGCGATCGCTGATGAACGCCACATCGGGCGTGCTCTCGAGGAGCGCGGCCAGCCGCTGGACGCGAACCCGCGCGACGGCGTCGGCCGTGACATCCTCGAACGAGGCGACCGAGCCCGCAACACCGCCAAGACCGTCATCGAGCGTGGCCGCCGAGACGCGCACGTGGCGAACGTCTCCATCGGACCGCACGACCCGGTACTCACAGCACGCCACACCTCCCTCGGTCAGTGCCTCCCTCATCTGGTCGAAGACGCGGGCCCGATCGTCGGGATGGACCAGGCGTGGACCGAGCATCTCGTCGGACGTGACGCCGAAGATCTCCCGGAGCCGGGGGTTGGCGTAGACCACTTCGTGGTTCGGGCCCGTGTGCAAGATGCCCAGCGGCGACGACGCGGCCAGCGAGCGGAACTTCTCCTCGCTCTCTCGCAAGGCCTCCGTGACCGTCGCCCGTTCCGTTTCGTCCCAGACGACCGCGACGATGCCCCCCACAGCCTCGTCGTCCAACAGGTTCGCCATCCGCGTCTGGATCCAGACCACCGACTCGCCGTCGCGCGGCACGCGGAACAGCCCGCTCTCGAAGCCGTCCGCACCCAGGGCCCGCGTCGCCGTCACCGCGCGCTCGACCGCATCGTGGTCCTCGGGCTCGACCAGGTCGGCGAGCGGGCGACCCACCCACTCGTCGGGGTCGACACCGACCAGATCGCGCAGGCTCTCGCCGACGTCGGTCACGATCCCCCGATCGTCGAGCACGATCACGAGGTCGGCCGCGAGCTCGATGATGGAGCCGAGCTTGGTGCTGCGGAGCAGGAGCTCCCGTTCGGTCGACTTCTCGACGGTGATGTCGCGCGCCACGGTCGCGAAACAGGGGACGCCCGTCTCGTCGTCCGAGCCCGTCTGCGGTGCGTGCGCGACCGTCACCTGCGAAACGGGCACCTCGTCGCCGGTCGGCGTGCCGAGGACCAGGTCCGCGCGGTCCGAGCCATGCTCGGCCGCGCTCGACAACAGGGCACGGAGTCGTGGGCGTGACGACGCCGCGTAGAGGTCTTCGAGCAGGACGCGAGACCCGATGAGGTCGACCGGAAGGTCGAGCCGATCCCTTGCGGCCGCGTTCACGTAGACGAGGCGGCGCTCGTCGTCGGTGACGAGCACGTAATCGCTCGTCGCCTCCCACAGCGCACGCATCCGACGGTCCGGCGCGGCGCCGGTCATCTCGTCGGTGACGTCCTCCATCGACCCGACGAAAGCCTGCGGATCGTCCGGGCGCGCCGAAGGCGAGCGGCCGCCTCGTTTCGCGCTCCGATCTGCCATCGCCGACTCCCGTCCGGCCCGTTCGCCCCGCTCTGGGGACTATCGGGCGCGAAACGGCCCGGCTGAACCCGCCGCGGGGGTCTTCCTTCGGTCGGCCCATCGCGAGGGCGGGCCATGATGCCAACATGCGGATCCTCGTCACCGCCGTCTTCGAGCGGGTCGTGTACCACTGCGGCTGCCTCGACCCGCAGGATCCGGCGCACCCGGTGCTCGAGGTCGACGCCCTGCTGCGGCCGGGAGATGCCGACGGCCCGCTCCTGCTTCCGGTCGCCGAGTACAAGCGCATGGCCGGGTTCGACGTCGCCGCCGCCAACCTCCCGGCCTTTCGGTCGGCGGGACGGACCGAGGCACACGACGGAGTCGAGTACATCCGGTTCCCGATCTGGCGTCGCCGCGAGCTCTGATCCAGCAACATTCGGTCGGGCTCGGTCACCGGACCGGGCGGCCATCAACCCTCGAGGACGTCGCCCTCCATGCGGTTCACGGTGCAGCCGAGGTCGGAGAGGTAGTCGATCGACGCGTCGAGGCGGTCCTGGTCCCCCGTCAGCTCGAGGATCGTCCAGCCGGAGTGTGCCTCGACCGCGGCGCGGCGAATGCTCGGCACGACATCGAAACGAGTGATGATCTCGTAGACCATCGGCCGGTCGACGAGCTCCTCGGGAAACGACACGTGCAACCGGACACTCGGCATGTGGCCACGCTAACGCGCTCCGGCGTACGGCGAGCCGCGGAATCAGCTCGTGATCCCGACACCCGCCAGCGCGTCGAGAGGATCAGCGACCAGGCCGGTGACGAACGGCCCGAAGTCGGCGTACCGAGCCGACGCCTCATCGAACCGCATCTCGTAGACGATCTCCTTGATCGTCACCGGGTCGTCGGCCAGCAGGGTGACGCCCCACTCCCAGTCATCCAAGCCGACCGAGCCGGTGATGAGTTGGACGATGCGCCCCGCATAGGTACGTCCGATGCGGGCGTGGCCGGCCATGATCCGCCGGCGCTCCTCCACCGGCTGCGCGTACCAGTTCGCGTCGGCCTCGCGGCGCTTGGACATCGGATAGAAGGAGATGACCTTCTTCCGGGGGAGCTGGGGATGGATGCGGTGCTCCTGGTAGTGCGCCATCCGGTCGCTCCACACGGCGAGTCGCTCGTCCAGCTCGGCTCCGCAGAGCCCTTCCTCGTCCACGAGGCGGACGCGCTCCTGTTCCTCGGTGGTCGTGTACTCCGAGAGCTCGGTGAGCGACACGTACGAGTCAACGAGGGTGAGCGGTCCCCCGGCCAGCTCCTGTTGGAACGCCCGCAACCGGGCGAGGTCCGGGCCGAGGGCCATGACGCCGAGATCGGCCTTGTGGCCGAGCACCGTGAACGTCAGCGCCTGGTGGCCGTCCGCCTCGAGCGATGCGACGGCGTCGACGATCTGCTTCCCGGCGCCCTTCTCCGCCGCCCTGGCGTGATCGACCGTGAAGAAGAGGTGCAGGACCCCCCAGCCGATCGACGGCTCTACCGAAGCAGTGCTCATGGCCCGGAGCGTACCCGGGGCCCCGCCCGGCCTCGGCACGGGCCCGGGCCCGCTGCGCGGTGGTGAAGCTCCCGAGGAACGCGAATCCGAGTCAGGACGCGATTGAGGCGCCCCGGAGGGCGCCTCAATCAACGAACACGTGCGAGCAGCAGGTGACTAGAAGTCGCCCATGCCGCCCATGCCGCCCATGCCGCCGTCCATGCCCGGCATGCCGCCGGCTGCGGCCGCACCTTCCTTCTCGGGCTTGTCGGCGACGACGGCCTCGGTGGTGAGGAACAGTGCCGCGATCGACGCCGCGTTCTGCAGCGCCGAGCGGGTCACCTTGGCGGCATCGATGACGCCGGCCTTCACGAGGTCCTCGTACTCACCGGTAGCCGCGTTGAGACCGTTGGCCCCCTTGAGGCTCCGCACCTTCTCGACGATGACGCCGCCTTCGTAGCCGGCGTTCAGCGCGATCTGCTTGAGCGGCTCCTCGAGCGCACGGGCGACGATGCGGGCACCAGTCTCCTGGTCGGCCTCGAGCGTCTTGGCGTGGTCGAGCACCTTGGCCTGAGCCCGCAGCAACGCCACGCCACCACCGGCCACGACGCCCTCTTCGACGGCCGCCTTGGTCGTCTGCACGGCGTCTTCGATGCGGTGCTTCTTCTCCTTGAGCTCCACCTCGGTGGCCGCACCGACCTTGATGATCGCGACACCACCGGACAGCTTGGCGAGACGCTCCTGGAGCTTCTCACGGTCGTAGTCGGAGTCGGTGTTGTCGATCTCGGCACGGATCTGGTTGATCCGGCCCTTCACGTCGGCCCTGGTGCCGGCGCCCTCGACGATCGTCGTCTCCTCTTTGGTCACGACGACCTTGCGCGCTCGGCCGAGCAGCTCGAGACCGACGTTCTCCAGCTTGAGGCCGACCTCCTCGGAGACGACCTGACCACCGGTGAGGATGGCGATGTCTTCGAGCATGGCCTTGCGCCGCTCGCCGAAGCCGGGAGCCTTGACTGCCGCAGACTTGAACGTGCCGCGGATCTTGTTCACGACGAGGGTCGCGAGGGCTTCACCCTCGATGTCCTCGGCGATGATGACGAGTGGCTTGCCGCTCTGCATGACCTTCTCGAGCACCGCGAGCAGGTCCTTGACCACGGCGATCTTCGTGCTCACCAACAGCACGTAGGCGTCGTCGAGCACCACTTCCATGCGCTCGGGATCGGTGACGAAGTACGGCGAGATGTAGCCCTTGTCGAACCGCATGCCCTCGACGAGGTCGAGCTCCATGCCGAAGGTCTGGCTCTCCTCGACGGTGATGACACCGTCCTTGCCGACCTTTTCGAGCGACTCGGCGATCATCGAGCCGATCTCCGTGTCGGCCGCCGAGATCGCCGCGACGTTGGCGATCTGCGCGGGATCGGTGTCGACCTTCTTGGACGACGTCTTGAGCGAGGCAACCGCGACCTCGACGGCGGACTCGATGCCGGTCTTGAGGGTCATCGGGTTGGCGCCGGCCGCGACGTTGCGCAGGCCCTCGCGCACCATGGCCCATGCGAGCACGGTCGCGGTCGTGGTGCCGTCACCGGCGACGTCGTCGGTCTTCTTGGCAACTTCCTTGACGAGCTCGGCGCCGATCTTCTCGTACGGGTCCTCGAGATCGACTTCCTTGGCGATGGACACACCGTCGTTGGTGATCGTGGGCGCACCCCACTTCTTCTCGAGCACGACGTTGCGACCCTTGGGCCCGAGCGTGACACGCACGGCGTCTGCGAGCTTGTTCATGCCCGCCTCGAGCGACCGACGGGCCGTCTCGCTGTAGGCGATCTGCTTCGACATTCGCGATACCCCCTGGGGAGTGGAAGAGTGAGGGACAGAGATCAGTTGGGCAGAGCAACCGGGCCGGAAGCGTGGGCCGGAAGCTCGCGCTGGCAGGTCTCGGTGAGGTTTGACTGACGTGTTCGTCGAGCTTGCGCTGTTAGCACTCAGGGTACACGAGTGCTAACCCATGTTGGCACTCTCACCCGGAGAGTGCAAGTGGGGGCCATCGGGCGTCGGCGAGCCCTGCTGGCGGGACCCAGCAGCCTCGCCCGGTGCGGAAGGGCCGGCCGTGGGGGCCTTCGCAGCCACGGCTGCGAGGTCGGAGCGCAACGCCCGCAGCCGGTGCGGGTCGACCAGCTTGTCGCCATGAACCGCGCGTACGTAGAAGATATCCACCACCCGGTCTCCGAGGGTGGCGACCTTGGCTCGTACGACGTCGAGGTCATGGTCCGCGAAGACGCGGGCCAGTTGGGCCAACAGACCAGGCTGGTCGGCGGCATCCACCTCGAGCACCGTTGACCCATCAGACGCCTCCAGATCGAGGCGCACGACGGGCTCTTCGACCGGGCGGGTCGCGGCACGCGCCGGATAGCGCTCGGCGTACTCGCCGAGACGCGCCTCGATGGGAACGACGCCGGAGATCGCGCCCATCACGAGCTCAGCGGCGCTCGCCTGGCCGCTCCCGGCGAGCAGTCTCCCAAAACGGTCCGCGCCTCGGAACTGCTCGAGCGCCATACCGCGGCCGTCGCCGACGATGACCGCGTCGTGCACGTCGAAACCCACGACCGTCAACGCGCCGGCAACCACCGCGAGCAGTCCGGGATGATCCGGCGCGACGACGGTGCAACCGATCATCTCGGTGTCAGGGTCGGTGCCGACGGAGAACCGAACCGAGACATCGGCGGCAGCCAAGGCATCACAGTGCTCGGCCAGCAGTGCGGCGTCGGCGTCGCCGGGCATCGGCGCGCCGGCGAAGAACGCGAGGGTGCGAGTCGTGAGCTCGCGCACCAGGGCTGCCTTGGTGGGCCCCCACGCGGCCGGCCCGGTGGCTCGCGAGTCCCCGACCGTGAGGAGGTGCAGGAGCCGCAACCGTTGCGGATCGCCGACCGCCTCGGCCAGGCGACGGACGGTCGTCGGGTCGGTGAGGTCACGCCGGGTCGCGGTCTCGGCGAGCAGCAGATGGTTGCGTACGAGCCACTCGAGCATGTCCACGTCGGCGAGCCCGACACGAGTTGCTACCTGAACCGCCCGCGCCGCGCCGCGGACGGAATGGTCACCGGGCGGGCCCTTGCCGATGTCGTGCAACAGCGCGGCCATGCCCAACATCTCGGGTCGACCGACGGCCCGCGCGATCTCGGCCTCGACGTCGGACCCGTGGACCAGCGCAGCGCACTCGGCCACCGTCTCGAGGAGGTGACGGTCCACGGTGAAGCGGTGATACGGATTCCGCTGCGGCAGAGAGCGCACGTCGGCCCATTCGGGGAGCAGGGCGGTCAGCGCGCCAACGTGATCGAGCGCCTCGAACACGCGGATTGCACCGCGGCCGGACCCGAGCACGGCGAAGAAGTCGGCGCGGTTGGCGTCGCTCCAGCTCGGCTCGCCGGCCTCCGCCAGACCGCCCAGCGTGGCCCGGTCGAACGCGAGCCCCGATGTCGCCGCGGCCGCAGCTGCGCGGAGCAGCACATCGCCGTCGACGACATCGGCAGTGGTCGCGACCCGACCATCGCGCACGACGACGCCTCCGGCTACCGGCCGGTCGCCGAGAGCGCTGCGGCCCGCGTGCGCCTCGGCCGCCTCGAGCCGCACCCAGGCGTCATTGGCAATCCACGCCACCCGGCGCGCCGCTCCCGACAAGCCTCGCATGAGGGCATCGGCGTCGGCCGCTCCGACGTCTCGAGCGACTTCGTCCTGGTCCTGGAGTCGCAGCACGTCGTCACGACCGGCGCCCACACGATGGTTGGCGACCCGGGAATCGAGCAGGACCTCATGGGCGGCGTCGAGTGTCCCCCGGTCGCGCTCGTCCAGAAACCCGTGGTCGACCAGCACGTCGAGACCACCGGGTTCGCCCAGCGCCCAGCCGATCCAACCCAGCGCGTGGACATCGCGCAGGCCGCCCGCGCCGTTCTTGAGATCGGGTTCGAGCAGCTCGGCCACCGGTCCCGGGCGCTCCCATCGCCGTCGAGCCGCGCTCGCGAGCTGTTCGACAAGGCGCGATCGCCGGCGACGGGCAAGGTCTCGGACGCGCCGGACGAGCTCGGCGACCACGTCGGCGTCGCCGGCAACGAGGCGGACGTCGACCAGTGACGTCAGCGTCTCCAGATCGTCGTTCGCGGCGCGCACGGCGCCGCGAACGCTGCGGACGGCATGGCCGAGCTCGAACCCGGCGTCCCACAACGGGTACCAGAGCGCATCCGCGACGCTCCGCACCTCGCGTGCTCTGCGAGGATGGAGGAGCAGCACGTCGACGTCCGAGTGTGGACACAACTCGGCGCGGCCGTAGGAGCCGAGAGCCAAGACCGCGTAGCCATCACCGGGTGGCCGGAAGCTTCGGCGCAACGACGCGTCGACGACGTCGGACAGCGCGGCACCGAACGCCGCGCCCCTGAGGGTCGCATCGGCCAGCACTGTGGCGCGTGCCGCGCCGAGTGCCGGATCGAAGGGATCAGAGGGCGTCGGGGCCCGCCTCAGAAGTTCGGATGCGGATGACCGACTCGACGGCGGTGACCCAGATCTTGCCGTCACCGATCTTGCCGGTGCGCGCCGCCGCGGTGATCGCCTCGGTCACCTTGGCTGCGTCGGCGTCGTCGACGACGGCTTCGACCCGCACCTTGGGCACGAAGTCGATCGTGTACTCAGCACCGCGGTAGACCTCGGAGTGGCCGCGTTGGCGGCCGAAACCTTGGACCTCGCTCACGGTCATGCCCTGCACGTTGGCTTCTCGCAGGGCTGCCTTCACGTCGTCGAGCTTGAAGGGCTTGATGATCGCGGTCACGAGCTTCATGGACGTCCTCCTCAAACACGCTCTAGCGCGTAGCCGACCTCGGAGTGTTGCGTGAGGTCGAGACCTGTCTCTTCGTCTTCTTCACTGACCCTGATCCCTCCGGGCATCGCTGCTCGGAGTCCGAGACAGATCAGGTACGTCAGGGTGAATGAAAACACGATCGTGGCTCCGACTGCAAGCGACTGTTCGCCGAGGAGTCCCCAACCGCCGCCGAAGAGCACGCCGTTACGACCGCCGGCGTTCACGCTGATGTCGGCGAAGAACCCGACGAGCAGCGATCCGACCAGGCCACCGGCGAGATGCACGCCGATCACGTCCAGCGAATCGTCGTAGCCGAATCGGACCTTGACGTTCACCGCCCCGTAACACACGACGCCGGCGATGAGACCGATCGCGATGGGAGCGAGACCGCCCACGAAACCCGCGCAGGGCGTGATGGCCACGAGGCCGGCGACCGCGCCCGACGCCGCGCCGAGCGTCGTCGCGTGGCCCTTGTGGTACCGCTCGACGGCGAGCCATGCCAACAGTCCGGCGGCCGCAGCAAAGTGCGTGTTCACGAGCGCCTGGACGGCGAGCCCGTCGGCGGCGAGCGCGGAGCCCGCGTTGAAGCCGAACCACCCGAACCACAGGATCCCGGCTCCGATCATGGTCAGCGGCAACGAGTGCGGTGGCATCGGGTGCTTCGGCCAGCCCTTGCGCCGGCCGAGCACGAGCACGGCCGCGAGCGCGGCGGCGCCGGCGTTGACGTGCACGACCGTGCCCCCGGCGAAGTCCAGTGCGCCCCGCTTGAAGAGCCAACCTTCGGGCGAGAATACCCAGTGGGCAATGGGCGCGTACACGACGACGAGCCAGATTCCGCAGAACAGGACCCACGCCCCGAACCGCATCCGGTCTGCGATCGCGCCGGTGATGAGGGCGGGCGTGATGATCGCGAACATCATCTGGAACGCCATGAACAGCAACGGCGGCACGGTCAGCGCGACACCGGGCGGAGCGACGAGCGCGGCGTCGTGCAAGAACGCGAAATCGAAGTTCCCGATCAGCGGGTTCGTCCCGCCGAACGCGAGCGAGAACGCCACCAGTGCCCACAACACGCTCATGAGCCCGAGCGTGAACATGTTCTGCATCAGCATCGCGAGCACGTTCTTGGCGCGCACCATGCCGCCGTAGAGCAACGCGAGTCCCGGCACCATGAACATCACCAGTGCCGCGGCCACGATCACCCACGCGACGTCACCCGGTACGAAGTCCATCTCCGTCACCTCCCAGTCAGCCAGCCGTGCGCGGCCTGCTGGAAAGCCGACGAGTTCGCAACTACACCGTCAGGCTTCCTCTCATGTCTCGCTCATCGCTCGTTCAGATCGCGTTGGCCATCGAGCCCGAGCACGATCTGGCGACGAGGCTCCTCATCGGCCGAGCCGATCGAGCCGCCCGATGGTGAGGAACCACGTCAGCACGGCGGACAGTGCGACGAGAACGAGCGCCGCGAGCCCGGCTTGGGCGAAGAAGCCCTCCTGGGTCGCGCTCCAGATGCGCAACGCGAGCGTGTCGACCCCGATCGGGGCGAGGAGCAGCGTCGTGGGGAGCTCCTTCATGACCGAGAGGAGCACCAGTCCGGCACCTGCCGCGAGACCGGGCACCATCAGTGGTCCTTCGACGGTCCGGAACCGCCGCCACCGGCCCGCGCCGAGGGAACGCGCCGCGTCGTCGAGCCGGCGGGGGACGCCCGCGACTGCGACCTCCGACGCGCGCATCGCCTGCGCGCCGAAGTGCACCACGTACGCGAACACGAGCAGTGGGAGCGTCTGGTAGAGGCGGCCGATGAACGGGGCGTTCAGCGTCCAGGCGACGAGTGCCAGCGCGATGACGATGCCGGGCAGCGCGAACCCTCCGACGATGAGCGTGTCGGCGACACCACCGGCCGATGACCGGTACCGCGTCGTCAGGTACGCGATCGGCAGCACGACAGCCACCGCGACCACCGCGGCGCTCACCGCCAGCCCCGCGGTGTTCAACGTCGGCGACACGAGGCTGGAGATGTCGGCGTCACGGCCGAGCACGCTGCGACCGCCGGTCAGGCCGCGAATCGTCCACCAGCTCAGCACGACCACGGGTGCGCCGATGGCGAGGGAGACGACAGTGGTCACGCCGGCCACCGAGGGGATCTTCCAGCGACCGAGCGGAGTCTGGTGCGGACGAGCTCCGACCGCCGAGATCTCGACCCGCGACCGGCGCCGGTTGACGCCTCGCTCACCGACGACGATCGCGATCGCGATCGTCGCGAGGAGCAGACTCATTGCGATCGCGGCCTGCGGGTCGAGCAGGCGGGCCGCGTAGATCCGCCGGGTCAAGGTGTCGTACCGGAGGATCGAGACGGCGCCGAACTCGCTCACGACGTACAGGAACACGAGGAGCGAACCGGCGGCGACGGCGCCGACGGTCTGGGGCCACACGACGGTTCGGAAGACCGCGGTCGGGCGTCGTCCGAGCGCGCGCGCGCTCTCCTCGAGTGACGGGGGCAGACCGCTCAGCCGCGCCGCGACCGGCAGGTACACATAGGGGTAGCTGATGAGGGTCAGCACACCGAACGCCGCCCAATACCCGCGGACGCGCAGCCCCGTGTCGAGACCGAACGCGTCCTGGAGGAGACCACCGCTCGAGAGCACCGAGACGAGCGCGACCGCGGCGACGAAGGAGGGCAGCACCAGCGGCAACGCGGCGAGGACCGCGAAGACCCGCCGCCCCGGCAGATCGGTGCGAGTCACGAGCCATGCCAGCCCGGTACCGAGCGTCGCGCACGCGATGGTGACGGTCGCCGCGAGCCAGATCGTCCGACCGAGGGGCTCGAGCGCAGCGGCCGACGTGATCGTGGCGACCAAGCCGCTGACGTCGTCGGCGTTGCGCTGGATCAGGTAGCCCAGGGGCGCGGTGAACAGCACAGCGATGGCGAGTCCGGCAACGACGAGCGCCACCGGAGCGCGGCGCTCACGGCCACCCACCTCGGGCGGCGACCCGGACGGATCGCCCGCGCGCGAAACGTCCGGCGCGAGCGTGACCATCAGCCTTCGAGGCCCGCCTGCTCGATCAGCGCGCGGGTCGTGCGGAACCGATCACCGAGCGAGCTGAGCTCGAGCGAGGGTGCCTCGATGTCCGCTATCGGAGGCAGGTCGGCCACGACCGGCTCGACGCCCGCCGCAAGCGGGTACTCGAACGTCTCCTCGGCAAAGAACTGCTGCGCGTCCTCCGAGAGGAGATACTCGATGAGGCGTCGGGCGTCTGCGGGGTTGTCACTCGACTCGAGCACACCGGCCGCAGTCACGAGGATCAACGCGCCGACGTCTCCGTCGGGAAAGACGTAGTTCTCACTCGCGACGCCGGGATCCTCGGCCTTGGCCTGCTCGTTGTAGTAGTGGTTGACGAGGCCGTAGTCGATCTCGCCCCGGTTGACGGCGTCGATGATCGCGATGTTGTTCGCGTAGGTCCGGACGTCGTTGTCCCGCATCCCTTCGAGCCACTCGAGGGTGGCGTCGTCACCCACGAGCCCGCGCATGCCGGTGACGAAGTCGATGAACGAGGCGTTGGTCGGAGCGACGCCGACGCGGCCGGCGACGCGAGCGTCGGTCATGTCGAACACCGAGTCCGGCAGCTCCTCGGGGTCGACCTTCTCGCCGTTGTAGACCAAGACCCGAACGCGCCCGGAGATGCCGACCCAATCACCGTCGGCGGCGCGGAACTGCTCGGCCACCCGGTCGAGGATCGAATCCGGCAGCTCGGCAAGAACCGCCTTGCTGTCCAGGAACCCGACCGCTCCCGGGCTCTGCGAGAGAAACACGTCGGCAGGGCTTCGGTCACCCTCCTCGGTGATCAGCAGCGCCAGGTCCGAGGAGTCGCCGTAACGGACGTCGACCGAGATGCCCGTCGCCTCCTCGAAACGATCGAGGATCGTGCCCACGAGCTGCTCGCTGCGCCCCGAATAGACGGTGACCCGATCTCCGCCTCCGCTCTGGCAGGAAACCAGGCCGACGCTCGACACGACGACTGCGGCCAGGAGCGCGACAGTCCCGATACCTGGCCGGAGACGGCGACGGGAGGTGGGGGCAGAAGCGGGGTCCATGAGCGTGGAGTCTGCCACCGATTCGGGGCTTATGGCAACATAACCTAACTATGGAGTCCCTACCTCACCACGATCAGCCACCTCTGCCGCGGGTGCCCGACTGCCCGTGAGGTGAAGCCCGAGACCCTACGGCTCCAAGTCGTAGGTGACGTCGACGCCATCGACGCCGACCGTGAGCGCATCCACGTTGCCGGCGAAGCCACCCACCCAGCCGCCACCCGCCTTGAGCCACACCCTGCCGGCGTTGGCGAAGCCCGCGAACTGCCCGACGACCGGACGGACCCGCGCGTTGGGGTACGCCGCCTGGAGCGCGGCCCACGAGCACGGGCTGGCCTGGGTGCACGCCTTGCCCACATTGGCGTCTCCGACGACTGCATTCCCACTCTGCCACCAACCCGATGGGGTGGTGCGGGGGTTCCAGGTCTGCCACGTCGACGCCGTCACCGCGGCGGCGCCGGCCAGGACGGGTTCGAAGACGAAGCGGCCCTGAAAGGCAGTGCTCGAGTCACTGTCGTCGTAGTCGGCGTCGAACTGCAGCGACGGGGCGTTCGCCGGATAGCCGGGCTGCAGATACGTCTTGTACGCGAGGTTGGTGAAGCGGTCGATGCGTGTCCCGGCGAACGTCGGGCCCGACAGTGCCTCGCCCCCCGTCGAGTCGACGGTGAGCTGAGCACTCCCGACGCCGTCGGCCCCCGCCGGGCCGGTGACGAAGGCGGCCGAGCCGGTCGGCGTCTCCTGCGCGAACCCGAAGCTCAGCTGGGATGCCGTGGTCGGGTCGACGACGATGGTGCCGTCACCCGGCTCGAAGTCGGATATGACGTCATTCCCGCCGAGGCCGACGACCACATTGTCGGTCGCGCCCGAGAAGCCGCCGGTGACAGGACCGCCCGCGCGCACCAGCAAGAGGCCGCTAGAAGGTCGGATCCGCGCATTCGGGTAGCTGGTCAGCAGCTGGCTCCACGTGCAGTGGTTCGGCACCCCACACACTGGATTCGATTCGGTCGCGCCGCCGACGATCGGACGATAAGCAGAGGCGCCGCTACCGGATGAATACCAGGAGCTGTCCACGGCGAGGGTGTGCCAGGTCTGCCAGCTACTGAGGACAACCGGGTCACCGCTGGTACCGGGTGTGTACACGAGGCGGCCCTGATAGGCAGTGCTCGAGTCGGTGGAGTCGTAGTCGACGTCGAACTCGAGGCGGGGTGCATAGGCACCCGAGGTCGAGGAGGACTGAAACGTCGAGTATTGGAGTTTGGTGATCCCGGCGAGACCCATTCCTTTGAAGGCCAGGGTCGCGATGTTCTGTCTGCCGGTGTCGTCGATGCTGAGTTGCGCACTACCTCGGCCGGCCGGAGGTGACGCCGGTCCGTTGGTGAAGTACCCGTGGCCGCTGGCGCCCTCGTTGAAGAAGAACCACCCAATATCGGCGCTCACCGGGGTGTTCGGCGTGACCACCAACGTGCACCCGAACGCCACCACGACGAGCGCGACCAAGATGCCGCGCAACCCCCACTTGCCTGCCATGTGTGCCCCCCCCCGCTC
>Ga0209587_1000180_pt1 | contig 30852 bp, 30 predicted proteins | sample NGEPerD_2_FD_184512 | JGI IMG/M metagenome (GOLD analysis project Ga0209587, IMG submission 184512) | Arctic peat soil microbial communities from the Barrow Environmental Observatory site, Barrow, Alaska, USA - NGEE PermafrostL1-D... | ecosystem: Environmental > Terrestrial > Soil > Wetlands >...
CTTCACCGAGAAGGCCGCCGCGGAGCTCCGCACTCGCGTGCACCGGCGCTTCATCGACTACGGGATGCCTGAGCGCGCCCGCGACGCCGAGGCCGCATGGATCTCGACGATCCACGGCTTCTGCGCGCGCGTGCTGCGCACGCACTCACTGCCCGCCGGGCTGGACCCGGAGCTGCGCGTGCTGGATGGGCTGGAGGCCGAGCGCGTGGCGATCGACTCCTTCGACCGTGCTCTTGGGGACTTCCTGGGCGCGGGCGAGGATCCCGAGCGCCTGCGGCTGATCGCCGCGTACACCCCCGACCGGCTGGCCGACATGGTGCGGACCGCCTACTCGCACCTGCGCAGCCGCGGGGCCTCAGACCCCGACCTGCCCGAGATCGACCCGCCTCGCGAGGCGGGCGAGCGGGCCGCGCTGCTGGCTGCGGCGCGCGCCGCGCTGATCGAGATCGGCGGCGACGAGGCCACGCGCGCGAGCGAGGCACGCGCCAAGCTGGAGCGCTGCGCCGTGCTCCTGGAGCGCCTGGCCGAGGGAGAGGTGCTCGACTCGAGCGAGGTGGGCGCACTTTCCTACGGACCGAACGCCAAGGTGCTCAAGGGGGCTGCCAGCGAGGCCTACCGCGAGGCCCATACCGCCTACGAGCTGCTCTGCACCGCCCACCGCGAGTACCACGACCACGTGCTGCTGCGCGAGCTGCTCGGGCTCTTCCATGCCCGCTACTCCACCGCCAAGCGGGAACGCTCGGTGGTCGACTTCGCCGACCTCGAGCTGATGGCGCACCACCTGCTGAAGGCAGACGTGGGCCTGCGCGAGCACTACGCCAACCGCTTCGAGCACGTGATGGTGGACGAGATGCAGGACACCAACCCGCTGCAGAATCAGATCCTGGAGCTGCTCGAGCGGGACAACCTGTTTCGGGTGGGGGACGAGCGCCAGTCGATCTACCGCTTCCGCCACGCCGACCTGGAGCTGTTCCGCACCCATCGCGCCGAGGCGCAGGCCGCCGGCCGCGCCGAGCACATCGGGGTGAACTTCCGCAGCCGCGGCGAGATCCTCGATGCGATCGATCTCACGTTCGGCGGGCTGTGGGGTGAGGACTTCGACCCCCTCCGGGAGCCGGACGGCGCCCGCGACGAGCCGCCGCGCCGGGAGCCGTGCGTGGAGCTCCTGGTGACCGACGGCGACAAGCGGCGCTGGGACGCGCGCTTTTCCGACCAGGAGCTGCCGTTCGGGGCGGGCATGCGCGCGATCACCCCCTGGCGCGCCGCCGAGGCGCGCCTGCTCGCCAGGCGGATCGGCGAGCTGACCGGCGCCGGCGGGCCGTTCTCGCTCTCCGACGTGGTGGTGCTCGTGCGCGCCACCACCCACGTGGCGGTCTACGAGCGCGCGCTGGAGGAGCGCGGGATCGCCACCCACGTGCTCGGTGGCCGCGGGTACTGGGGCCAGCAGCAAGTGGGCGATCTGAGGGCGTGGCTCGCCGCTCTGGCCAACCCGCTCGACGCCCTCGCGCTGCATTCCGTGCTCGCCTCGCCGCTGGTGGGGCTGTCGCTGGACACGCTGGTGATCCTCGCCGCCGGCGCGCGGCGCGCGAGCTGGGACCTGTGGCGCACCCTGGAGGGGGTGGCGGAGGGCAACGAGCCGGCCGCCGCGCTGTCGGAGGCCGATCGCGGGCGGGTGGTCAGTTTCGTGGCGCTGTTCGCGGGCGAGCGCGCCGCCGCGCCGCGCATATCGCTGGAGACGCTGATCGACCGTGCCGTCACCCGCACCGGCTATGACCGCGCGGTGCTGGCCATGCCCGCCGGGGACAGGCGGATGGCCAACGTGCGCAAGCTGATGCGGATGGCCCGCGAGTACGAGGCCGAGGAGGGCCGCGACCTTCGCCGCTTCATCGACTTCGTGGCCGAGCGCGACCTCGTGCAGGAGCAGGAGGGCCAGGCGCCGCTGGAGGCCGAGGACCTCGAGGCGGTGCGGGTGATGACCATCCACCGCGCGAAGGGCCTGGAGTTCCCCGTGGTGTGCGTGGCCGACCTCGGCAAGACCGGCCGCGAGGACGACTCCGCGCTGCGCATCAACCACGACGGCCGCGTGGGCATCCGCCTGGCCCAGATGGGCGGAGGGTCGGTGGACAGCAGCCGTCTGGGCCAGATCCGCGAGGAGTCGAAGCTCGAGGGAGAGGAGGAGGAGCGACGGATCTTCTACGTCGCCGCCACGCGCGCGCAGGAGCACCTCGTGCTCAGCGGCGCCACCGACCTGGAGCGGCTCAAGGAGCCCGGGCCGCTGGACGAGCCGATGCGCTGGCTGTGGCGCGCGCTGGCGCCCGAGCTCCCTCAGCAGGGCGCCTCGTTCACGGCCGGGGCGCTCTACGACGGCCGCCCCGTGGCCGTCCGTTGCGAGGTGCTGCGCCCGGACTCGGTCGACGAGCTGCTGCCCGCGGCGGATCGCGACCCCACGGCGCCCGAGCCGGTGCCGCCGGGCCTCGACGTGCTGGCCGCCCCCGCCCTGGCCGCGGTCATCCCCCCGGGCGCGCTGCCGATCAGCCGCCTCAGCTACTCCGGGCTGGAGAGCTACCGCCGCTGCGGCTACCGCTTCTACCTCGAGCGCGCGCTCGGCCTGCCGCGCTCGGAGGAGCTCGAGCCGCAGCCCTACGACGAGCCGGAGCGCCAGCCGCAGTTGGATGAGATCTCACCCGAGGACGAGTTGCCCGGCCTGGTGCGCGGCTCGCTCGTGCACGCCCTGCTAGAGGAGCTGGACTTCGCCGACCCGCGCGCGCCCTCGCGCGACGAGGTGGCCGTGTTGCTGGAACGGCACGGGCTGCCGGTGCTCGACTCCCACGTCGACGACCTCACCGCGATGGTCGAGGGCTTCACGGCGTCGGAGCTCTGTGCGCGCATCGCGCGCGCCGAGCGCGTGCACGCGGAGCTGCCGTTCGGGTTCACGCTGGGCACCGGGGGCCGCAGCCTGCTGATCAACGGGATCGTGGACGTGCACGCCGCCGAGGGCGACCGCATCCTCGTGGTGGACTACAAGAGCAACCGCCTCGACGGGCAGGAGCCCGCCGAGATCACCGAGGCGAGCTACTCGACGCAGCGGCTCGTCTACGCGCTCGCGGCCCTGCGCGCCGGGGCGTCCGAGGTGGAGGTGGTCTACGTCTTCCTCGAGCGGCCGGGAGAGCCGGTGTGGTCGGTCTACGCGGCCGCCGACGCGCCCGCGCTGGAGAGCGAGCTGCTGGCCCTCGCCAGGGGGGTGGTCGAGGGCCGTTTCGAGCCCACCGATCGACCGCACCGGGCGCTCTGCGCGGGCTGCCCGGGCCGTGCAGCGCTGTGCAGCTGGGACGACGCTCACACGCTGGCCGAAGAGCCACCGGCCTAGCCTCTCTTTCCGACCGACCGGACCCCTACCTTGCCGCCCATGCCCCTGTGCTTCATAGAGCCCCAGGAAGCCATCCGAGTCGTCGCCGACGCCGTGGGGCGCGAGGCGCGCCGGCAGCTCCTCGGGGAGGTCGTGCGGGCTTGGGTGGACGAGATCCCCGACGATGAGCTGGCGGTGCACTACGCCAAGGCCGTGGAGGTCCTCGACGACGACGATCTCTCGATGCTGGCCGCGTGGCATGCCTCGCTCGAGGTCGGCCAGCCGATCGCCAACAAGGACTTCCTCCTGCAGGCGTTCCCGCGCCTGGGCGAGCACCGCCGCGAGGCACTGCGCATAGCCGCGGGCTTCCGGGGTGAGGACGCCTTCGACGCGGGCGTCACCGAGGAGCAGGCGCTGGACACCGTGCTGCCCTGGCTCTCGGAGGAGCGCACGATGGAGCTGGCGGCCGAAGCCGTGGAGCTCTACTGCTGGGACCGCCTGGGCAGCGACAACTGACGGGCCCAGGAACCGCCTGGCAGCGTCCTCGGTCGCTCACCCAGTTGCCGTGCCCTTGGCTCTCTTTTCCCTAAAGAGCGGGAACGTTTTCGCGGCGCCCCTTGACGGTCTCCGCGCTCGCTGGTTGAGTGCTCCCCAGAGACGCGGACCCAAGTGCAAAGAGCGAGGCCATGAGGTGTGAGGCCCGCCGCGATGCCCCGGAGACTTCGGTCGATGGTGGCGCGCTCCTCAAGCACGCGGGCCCGCGTCTCGTTTTATTTGCGCTGACGCCGAACGACCTTCACGGTGGCGGTCATCGACACCGGGTGCAGCGCGCAGAAGAGCTTGTAGGTTCCTGGGACACTCAGCTTCTTCGCGTAGCTGCGCCCGGAGTTGAGGTGTTTGGACGAGAAGCCGCGCGGGCCGTTGGCCACGGTCACATTGTGCAACTCATCGCCGCTGAAGTCCCAGCGCACCGTTGAGCCTGCGCGCAGAGACACGTTCGAGGGGAAGAAGCCGTCGTACACGCCGATCGACGAGCCTTTCCGCAGCGACACTCGGCGTCCCGGCGGGCGCGGGATCTCGCGCGCGGTGCCATCGGGGCCGATGCCGATCAGCGGCACCTTGAAGCGAGGCGGCTTTTTACGGCCGGGCCGGTCGGCCCCGTAGTTGCGCAGGTCCGCGGGCTTGCCGCAGCGGGCGGCGGGCTGCGCACCGGCGTCAGGCGCGAGGTAGGCCACCATGATCCCCATCACGCGCGTGTGCATCAGCTCTCCGTCGTAGTCGGCCTCCAGGCGCACTCGGTCGCCGCGCCGGACAGCGAAGCCGCGCGCGCTGGTGAACGCGCTCATGTTGATCGGGCCCGGCTCGTGCAGGACCGGCTTCACCTTGTAGAAGGGATGGCTGGGCAGCCCCCACGTCGGTTTGGACGAGTACAGCTCGCAGCCGCCTCTGTTCACCGACAGGGCCTTGGCGCCGCCGTGCACGTGGCCGGCCGCCGCCACGATGCGCCCCGTCTCCGGCACGTTCCAGGTGGCCGACTCGGTCGTGCTCGCGCCGCGCTTGCGCCCTCCGGGTATGTCGAAGACAGGGTCCGAGAGGCAGTTGCGCACGTCGAGCCAGTAGGGCTTCACCGCCTGGCGTGGCGCGCTGTCGGTGGTGACCTTGTACTGGATGTACGCGCGGTCGGTGCGCTTGCGGTGGTTCATCAGCATCCACGTCATGGCCCAGCGATCGGCTCCCTTGACCGGGTAGCCGTAGCCGTCGGGGAGGCGCAGCTTGGCGCGCTCCTCGCCGGCGGCGTAGAAGCGCTCCGCGATTCCGGGCACCTGGGACTTGGAGTCGAGCAGCGTGAAGTTGTTGCAGGTGCCGTCGTGCTTCTGCCCGAAGTCCGAGCCTATGCTCGAGAAGACGATGTGGTGCAACATCAGGCGGTTGATCGGCACCTTCCTGCCGTTCGCGTCCACGATGTCCACCTCCATCCCGGTCACGTAGCCGTCCTCGACAGGTTTGGGGATGCCGTAGTCGAAGTCGGACTGCTTCACCTGGTACGGCCCGACGGTCACCGGCCCGTAGCGGTAGGTGGTGGTCTTCGGCGCGGCGACGGCCGGGCCGGCGAAGGCCAAGAACATGACAGAGGCGACGAGAGCGGCGGGGTGGTGGAAGCGCATTGCGGGGGCCTTCGAGCGTCTCCCTAACGCCGGGGCGATGCCAGGGTAGCCCAGCGGCCGCGCTACGCCAGCGCCCGCTCGATCTCCGCGCGTGCCTGCTCGGTGTCCTCGAACAGGACGGCCGTCATACCCAACTCGCGGGCGGCGTGGCAGTTCAGGTCGATGTCGTCCACGAACACGCAGTCGGCGGGCTGCAGTCCGTCGCCCAGGCGCTCCACCGTGAGCGTGTAGATGTCAGGCTCGGGCTTGCGCATGCCCACGAACGCGGAGTCCACCACCACGTCGAACACCTCGTCGATCTCGGGTAGAAGCGAGCGCCAGCGTGGCTCCCACTCGCGCACGTTGTTGGTGAGCAGCGCCATGCGCAGGCCCCGCCCACGCAGATCGCGCATGAGGTCGATCATCTCGGGATTGCGCTCGAGGTGTCCGAAGTACACGTCGAGCATGCCGTCGAGGTCGCGCCCCTGGCCGAGCTCCGCCTCGATCCGGCCGATGAACTCGGCCTGGGTGATCAGGCCCTTCTCCAGCACGAACAGCGGATGGTCGCCGTGGCGCTCGGTTGCCGCGGCCATGGCGCTTCCCAGCTCCTCGAGCGGGATACCCGACTCCTTGGACCACGCAGCGAAGGAGTTCCCGAGCGGCGTGGTGAGCACGCCTCCGAAGTCCGAGATCACGGCCTTCATCGGGTCAGGCCGCCTCGGGCTCCGGGCGCACCCACAGCTCGTAGGCGCCGGTGCCCTCGCGGTCGGCCATGCGCCAGCGGAAGATCGCGGCGTGCACCGCCAGGCCGTCGAGCTGCAGCGAGGACCCGGCCACCACCGTCCCGGACCCCCGGCGCGGGTAGTCCTCACCCGGCAGCCAGAGCTCCAGCCCGGCTGACCGCTGGCGCCCGTCCCCGTCATAGACGGTGGACAGCCGGGTGTTCTCGACCGCGAGCGGCTCGCCGTCGGCCAGCAGCCAGCCGGTGACCTGCTCGGCGTCGTGGCCGGCGGCTCCGAGCGGTCTCCGCGCCAGCGCCAGGAAAGCGTTCTCGCGGTCGAACACGGCGGACACGCTGCGCAGGGCCTCCAGCTCGTCCCACGACGGTGGCACGTGCGTCTCGCCCACCGTACCGAGGCAGCTCACGGTTCGTCCACCCACCTCGCCGGTGACGGCGCACAGGTGTGCGTCCACGCCGCCCAGCGACGCCGCGGGCGCCACGGGCGCCAGTGTCAGCGAGAAGGCTCCCTCGAGCTTTGCGCGCCAGACGTCGCCGTCGCGCTCGATGGCCGGGCCGTCGGGCAGCACGTTGGCGCTCGAGCCCTCGAACAGCAGCGTTGTGCCCGAGCGCGCGCTGCCGTGCAACCCGTGTTCGGGATCGAAGAAAGCGATCGAGACCGCGGGCTCGCTCACCGGTCGAGCCGGCGCGGGCCCGTGGGCGGCTGCGGGTGCTCTGAGGCGCTGCCCTCGACGTCGTAGCTCCGCTGGGGCCGGCGTGCGCGCTCGCCGGCGGCGCTCGCCATGCGCCTGGCCGCCGTGCGCTCAGCGAGCCGGACGATCACGGCGCGGGTGGGGGGAAGCAGCAGCGCCAGGCCGAGGATGTCGGTGAGGAAGCCGGGAGTGAGCAGGAGCGCGCCGCCGAAGATCACCGCCACGCCGTGCTGCACCTCCCGGTGGGGCATCCGCCCGGCCTGAAGCGCCTCGTTGAACCGCCTCCAGACGGCCCGGCCCTGGGATCGCATCAGCAATGAGCCAAGCAGCGAGTCCGCCACCAGGATGAGGATCGTCCAGAGGACGCCGATGGCGTCGCCCACCTTGAGGATCACGTACAGCTCGGCGAGCGGCACGACGAGGAACAGCAGTACGAGCGCCAGGATCGGCATCGTTCCCAACCCTACCGGCGACTATGATCGACTCCATGGCAGAGGTCACAGTCGACGACGTCCAGGAAGCCCTCGAAAACGTGATTGACCCCGAGCTGGGGCTCGACTTCGTGGAGCTCGGACTGGTCTACGACATCGCGGTGGAGGGCGAAGAGGTCTTCATCACCTTCAGCCTCACCTCCGCCGGCTGCCCGATCGGGCCGCAGGTGTCCGAGCAGATGGAGGAGTTCGTGGGTGAGCTCGAGGGCGTCTCCGCCGTCTATCCCAAGCTCGTCTTCACGCCCCAGTGGACGCCGGAGCGCATGTCCGAAGACGCGAAGTTCGCGCTCGGCTTCTAGCTGACCTCGCGCAGCTTGCCCGTCTCCACCTCGTAGACGAACCCGCGGATCGAGTCCTTCTTGGGAATGAACGGGCTCTCCTTGACCTTCTCGATCGACTCGCGCAGGTCCTGGTCAACGTCATCGAAGGCCTCGGGCGACCAGCCTGGCTTCTGGCCCGTCGACTCCTCGAGCTGGCCGACGAGCTGCTCGTCGGTGAACGTGAGCATCCCGCAGTCGGTGTGGTGTATGAGGATGATCTCCTCGGTGCCAAGCAGGTTCTGGGAGATGGCCAGCGAGCGGATCTCGTCGTCGGTGATCACGCCGCCGGCGTTGCGGATCACGTGGGCGTCGCCCTCCTCCAGGCCGAGGACACGGCCGGGCATCAGGCGCGCGTCCATGCAGGCCACGATGGCCACCTTCTTGGCTGGGGGCATGGGCAGGTCGCCCTTGTCGAAGCCGGCGGCGTAGGACTCATTGTTTCGCAGCAGTTCGTCGGTGGTGCTCATGTCGCCTCTCGTGTGATTGGTCGGATTCCAGACTGCCTTTATGCAGATTAGCCGCTTCATACTTTGGCCCGGTGGCCGTTCTCCACGTGCTCACAGATTCGTTCCCCGACGACGCGGCTCTCGACACCGCGGTGTCGCGGGCACTCATGCTGCGCGTGGCCGTCGGCGATCTGCCCGAGACCCTGCGCCTCGCCCGCCCGGGACGGATCGTGGCCTTCGGCAAGCGCGACGCGGTGGCCCATGGATACCCGGCGGCGGTGAGGGCGGCCCGCGACGGGGGCTTCGAGGCGATCGAGCGCCTCGCCGGCGGCCGCGCTGCGGTGTTCCACCACGACACGATCGCCTTCGCCCACGCGATCCCCGACGCCGACCCGCGCTCGGGCGTCGACCGTCGCTTCGAGCAGACGGCGGGCCGGTTCGCCGAGGCTCTGCGTCACCTCGCCCTCGACGCCCGGGTGGGAGAGGTGCCCGGCGAGTACTGCCCCGGCGCCCACAGCGTCAACGCAGGCGGCGAGCGCAAGGTGATGGGGGTCGGCCAGCGGCTGGTGTCCGGCGGGGTGCACGTGGGCGGAGTGGTGGTGGTCGACGGCGCCGCGGAGGTGCGCGACATCCTAGTCCCGGTCTACGCCGCGCTGGGACTGGATTGGCGCCCGCAGACCACCGGCAGCGTGGCGGACGAGGTGCCCGGCACCACGTGGGAGGCCGTGCGCGACGAGGTCCTCGCCGAGTACGGCCGGCACTACGCCCTGCAGACCACCGAGCTGGACCACGAGACGCTCGAGCTGGCCCGGCGGTTGGCGCCGGAGCACCTGTCGCCCGGCGCGGAGGCGGTCAGAGCCTAGGACGCCGCCATCACCGTGACCGGAACGCAGGTGATGGGAACGGAACCTGGACAGCAAGGCACGACCGCCTGCCGGACGGGTCGCTGAGCGCAAGCGACTTCCGGCCAGGGCAGCTGCCGGCGGGCCAGCAGGCCTTCAGCCTGGCCGTGTCCTGCTAGCCCGCGGGCGCGGCCTTCTTCGTCGAGCCGTTCTTGCGCTGCGTGGCGCTCTTGCCCTTCGCGGCGCCCGCGTGCTCCCGCGCCACCTGGACCATCTCGTCCAGCGACTCCCGGAACCCTTCGGCCAGGGCGTCCAGGTCGGGCATCGCGTCGTAGTCGCCGAGCAGCCCGAAGTCCAGCTTGCCGTTGTAGCTCATGGCCGCGATCGCCAGGGCGTGGTCCTCGGGCAGGAAGGCCACCGGCACGAGCTCCTGCATCTCGCGGCCGAGCAGGTACAGCGGGAACTGCGGGCCGGGCACGTTGGTCACGATCAGGTTGAACAGCCGCGTGGAGAAGTTCAGCCGCGAGGCCATCGCCAGCAGTGTGGGCGGCGCGAAGTCCTCCAGCCCCGAGATCACCTCGGCGCCGAGTGCCTGCTTGGACTCCTTGATGCCCTGCATGGCTTCACGCACGATCCTCAGCCGCTCTACGGGGTCCTCGGCGTAGACCGGCAGGGGCCCGCGCACGGCCGCGATCCGGTTGCCGAGCGATCCCGCGTCGCCCTCCGCGCGGATCGACACCGGCACGAGGCCGCGCAGCTCCAGCCCCTCGGTGCGCACGCCGCGCGAGCGCAGCCACCGGCCCAGGCCGCCCGCCACCACGGTGAGGAACGCGTCGTTCACGGTGCCGCCGAGGCCGTCCTTGATGGCCTTGAAGTCGGCGAGCTCGCACTGCAGCCACACCACCCGCCGGTGCGGGCCAATGGGCACGTTCAGCGGCACGTCGGGCGCGGGGTTGAAACCCGCCCAGGCAACTTCGCCCACTCCCTCCACGGCCTCCATTGCGCGCCCGAGCGTCTTCCGCGGGCTGCGCACGGCCTTGATCGCCTCCCCGGCGAGCGAACCCGGCGTACGGATCAGCCCCTTCACGCCCTCTGCCACCAGCTCCGTTTGGGAGGGCTGTGGTGATGGCTCCCAGGGGTGCTCCTCTTCGCTCTTCTGCGGCACCGGCGACTGGTCGAACAGCACCGTGGCGATGTCCACCCCGGCCACCCCGTCAACCAGCGCGTGGTGGGTCTTGGAGATGAGCGCGAATCGAGCGCCCTCCAGGCCCTGCACCAACCAGAGCTCCCACAGCGGCTTGGAGCGGTCCAGGCGCTGGGAGAAGATCCGGCCGGCCATCCCGCGCAGCTGCTCGAGCGTGCCGGGCGCGGCCAGCCCGCTGTGGCGCACGTGGTAGTCGATGTTGAAGCGCGGGTCGTCGGTCCAGAACGGCCGGCCCATCTCGAAGCGGGGGAACGAGAGCTTCTGGCGGTAGCGCGGCACCAGGTGCAGGCGCGACTCCATGTGCTCGGCGAACTCCTCGCGCGAGGGTGGCGGGCCCTCGAGGATCGTGATCGCCCCCACGTGCATGTGGGAGGCGCTGCGCTCCTGGTGCAGGAACGACGCGTCGATCGCCGTGAGCCGGTCCTTGTGCCCCTGCGTCATGGACGGAGCCTATTGCCACAATGCGGTCGCGTGAAGCCGCTTGTCGCCATGCTCGCCGTGCAGATCGCGCTCGGGGCCACGTTGATCGTCCTCGTGGCCACCGACAACGTCCCCTTCGTATCCGATGACGACGGCGGCGTGGCCGCAGCGGTGCCCACGCCCAAACTGAACCGCTTCGACGGCGACGCGGCGATGCGGTCGGTGCGCCGGCAGGTGGCGCTCGGCCCGCGGCCGGCCGGCTCGACCGCCTCCAGGAGGCTTGCGAAGCGGATCCGCGGCGCGCTGCCTGGAGGTCGCTTCCAGGCCGTGCCGGGCGGGCTGCGCAACGTGGTGGGGGTGGTACGCGGTCGCGATCCTTCGCGCCGGGTGGTGGTCGGCGCGCACTACGACACCAAGGACGTGCCGGGCTTTAAGGGCGCCAACGACGGTGCATCGGGCACCGCGGTCCTCACCGGACTGGCCCGGGCCATCAAGCCCCGCCGCATCAGGCCCACGGTGGTGTTCATCGCGTTTGACGGAGAGGAGAGCCCGCGCGGTACCCCCGAAGGGCAGTTCGAGCAGCGGGGCCTGCGCGGGAGCAGGGTGGCGGCGCCGCGCTATGCCGACGCCGAGGCGATGGTGCTGCTGGACTTCGTGGGCGAGCGCAACCTGCGCGTCCCTCGAGAGCAGGGGTCCGATCCGGCGCTATGGCGCAAGCTGCGGGCGGCCGCGCGCCGCGCCGGGGTCGCGAGGGTGTTTCCCGACGCCGAGGGCGGCGGGATCGTGGACGACCATGTGCCGTTCCTGCGCGAGGGCGTGCCCTCGATCGACCTGATCGACTTCGACTTCTCCTGCTTTCACCGCACCTGCGACGACTTGAGCCGCATCTCCCCGCGGAGCCTGGATGCCGTCGGCGAAACGGTGCACGAGCTGCTGGCTACCCTCTGAGAGAGATGTCCACCAGCTCACAACAGGCCCCCGTGAACACGCCGGAGAAGCTGCTGCTGGCCGCCCCGCGCGGCTACTGCGCCGGCGTGGACCGCGCCGTGCAGGCTGTCGAGCGCGCGCTGGAGCTGTACGGCCCGCCGGTGTACGTGCGCAAGGAGATCGTGCACAACAAGCACGTGGTGGCGGGGCTACGCGACCGCGGTGCGATCTTCGTGGACGAGGAGACCGAGGTGCCGGAGGGCGAGACCGTCGTCTTCTCGGCCCACGGCGTGGCTCCCAGCGTGCACGAGAACGCCGGCGCCCGGAACCTTCAGACCATCGACGCCACCTGCCCGCTGGTCACCAAGGTGCACGTGGAGGCCAAGAAGTTCGCGGCGGAGGGCTACACGATCGTGCTGATCGGCCATGCCGGGCACGAGGAGGTGGAGGGCACGATGGGCGAGGCGCCCGAGAACATCGTGCTGATCGAGACCGAGGCCGACGTGGACAGCCTCGAGGTGGAGGACCCCGACCGGGTGGCGTTCATCTCACAGACAACGCTGTCCGTGGACGAGACTCAGGCGATCATCGTGAAGCTGCGCGAGAAGTTCCCCAACATCACGGGGCCCCGCACCGACGACATCTGTTACGCCACCACGAATCGCCAGATGGCCGTGCGCCAGATGGCGCGCGAGTGCGACCTCGTGCTGGTCATCGGCTCGAAGAACTCGTCGAACTCCAACCGCCTGGTGGAGGTGGCCCACGACCACGGGGCCGACTCCTACCTGATCGACAACGAGAGCCAGGTACGCGAGGAGTGGCTGGAGGGCAAGCGCGTGGTTGGCATCAGCTCGGGCGCCAGCGCCCCCGAGGAGCTCGTGCAGAGCCTGGTCGAGTTCTTCCGCGCGCGGGGCACCACGGACGTGACGGAGTTCGAGGTCGTCCAGGAGGACGTGCGCTTCATGCTCCCGAAGGAGATCAGGAAGGCGATGGCGGCGCGGGCGTGAATTGGAAACCGTGTAGTCGCAGGCCCGGATCGTCGGCCACCACCGTGCCGTCGCTCTGATAAAGCCCAGGCTCGATCGCATCGCCTGAGAGCACGGCCCACGCCTCGCCGCCGGTCCACTCGGCGGTGGCAGCGGCCCCGGCGTCGGCCGCCTCCACGAAGTCCTCACCGTCGATCCAGTCGCGGACGAGCTCCAGGCGTTCGCGGTCGGCCGGCAGCGATACGTCGGCGGTCTGGGCCTTCAGCAGAACACCGTCGGCGTCCTCGGGCCTGACCGGCTCGAGCGGCTCGGGCAATTCAAGGCCGGGATCCAGTTCGCGGAGCGCCTCGCCGATGGCGCGCTCGGTGTCCAGGTAGTCGCCCTCGCCGTAGTGGATGTAGCGCAGCCGCCCGCCGCGGTCAAAGAGGTAGCGTCCCGGCCATCCCTTGTTGCCGTACTGGCGCCAGACCTCGAAGGCGGGGTCGAGCACCACCGCGTATTCGATCTCCAGCGCCTCGACCGCTCGGCCGGCCACATCGGGATCTCGCCCGAACGAGTATCCCGGAGAGTGAACGCCGATCACTCGCAGCCCGCTGTCGGCGTAGCGCGCGTGCCAGCCGGTGAGGTAGGGGAGGGTGCGGAGCGAGTTGATTCGGGCGGTGTCGAAGAACTCCACGAGCACACAGCTCTGACCGAGCAGGCGGTCCATCCGCAGGAACGCCACGTTCACCCAGTCCATCTTGGGCGGGAACTCCGGCGCGGTGATCTCTGCTCCGGACGGGGGTCTCATTGGGCTTCGCATAGGATGACCCAGACCCGCCGCCGACCTCCCTCTCAAAGGAGACCAATGGACTTCTTCGCCCGTCTGGAATCGTTGCGCGACCGCTGGAACGTGCTCGAGCATCCCTTCTACACGCGCTGGAGCGAGGGGGGACTCGAGCGCCACGAGCTGTCCTTCTACGCGGGCGAGTACCGGCACGCCGTGATCGCGCTCGCGGAGGCGGTGGACGCGGCGGCGCGCGCGAGCGAGCCGGAGGTGCGCGCGCAACTGGACGAGCATGCGGCCGAGGAGGCCGAGCACGTGCAGCTGTGGGACGGCTTCGTACAGGCGCTGGACGGCGACACCGACCGCGCGCCCCGTGCGGAGACGGTGGCCTGCCGGGAGTCATGGACCGCGGGCCAGACGGCGCTCGAGCACCTCGTGGCCGCGTTCACGATCGAGTCGGGTCAGCCCGCGATAGCCGAGACCAAGCTGCGCGGACTGACGCAGCGCTACGGCTTCGAGGAGGGTCCGGCCACGGAGTACTTCGCGCTGCACGCCGAGCGCGATCACGAGCACGCGGAGCAGTCGCGCGAGTTGATCGAGGAGCGCCTTGCCGAAGCAGACCTCGACCGGCTACTCGCGGTCGCGGAGGGCGTGCTGCGGGGCAACTGGGAGCTGCTCGACGGCGTGGAGCGCCAGCACGGCCGCTGAGGGGACAGCGAAACAAACGCGTCGGCTCTGGGTTATCTTGAGTAGATTGCCTCTAGGCATACCCCCGCTTGCAGGCATAACCCCTGCCTAACCGCCAGTACCCATTTACTCCGAGGAGGAGCGCTTTGCGACGTAGAACTCTCGTTGGCTTGCTTGCGAGCTTGCTGACCCTGGCCATCGCAGTGTCGGCTTGGGCCGTAGGCTCGCCTGCGAACACCGACGTCAGCGTGAACTTCACGCCGAGCCCGAAGAACGCCGGCACGAAGTCAAAGCCCAAGAACACGGTCGTCAACCTGGTGCTTCGCTCGAAGACCAAGAACGGCAACGGCCAGCCCGCCACCAGCACCTCGCTGAACATCCTGTTCCCCAAGGGGTTCAAGCAGAACGCCAAGCGGTGGCCTGCGAGGCGGCGCTGTGACATTGACAAGGTCAACGCCCAGGGCGATGACTCGGTGTGCCCCAATGGCTCGAAGGTCGGCAACGGCAAGGCGATCGCCAAGGGCGGCGCAGACGAGAGCAAGCCGTCCTCCTCGAGCAACGGCATCACGGAGACGATCGTGGTCACCGCGCATGTGATCCAGAGCGGCGACATCGGCTTCTTCCTCGACGGCAAGCCCGTGACGATCCGCCCCTCGATGATCCGAGGCAAGGTGCGCGGCCGCAAGCTGAACGTGAAGATCCCACCGACCGTGCAGGAGCCGGTACCGGGCGTGGCCACCGGCATCGAGCTGCTGCAGTTCAAGTTGAAGGGCACGACTCGCATCAAGGGCAAGCGGGTCGCCATCATCCAGACCACCGCCTGCCCCCGGGGACGTCAGTGGAGGCTCAACTTCACGAACGTCTTCCGCGGCGGCGTGAAGAAGACCAGCAGGGACAACGCGGCCTGCCGCCCGTAGTTCCAGCAGCAGTTCGGTAACGGTCGACGGCCCCGCTCAGGCGGGGCCGTCGTCGTTCTCGGGGCTAGCCGGCCAGCGCTTCGAGCAGCAGCGGCGAGACGTGCAGCTCGACCACCACGGCCAGGATCAGCGTCGGCACGGCGATGGCCACCGTGACCACGGTGGCTGCCAGCAGCTCCTCCCAGCGGTTCCTGCTGCTGGCGATGAGCCAGGCGGCCAGCGGCAGGAACAGCGCCACGAGCTCCGGCAGCGCGTGGGGGAGCAGGCCCACGATCAGCAGGGCGGGTGAGATGCCCAGCTGGCCTGCATAGGTGGCCGCGGTGCCGCCGATGATGTAGGCCTGGGTGACCAGCGAGAACGTGGTGGCGCACACCACGAAGGCGATTGCGAAGCGGCCGGCCTTCTCGTGCACCCAGCGGTCCAGGCCACTGCGGTTGGCGGCGGACATGGGGATCGAGCTGCCGGCCATGAATCCGGCCACGCACGCCATCGCGTGCAGGGCCAGGACAAGCCCGTTGCGGTAGAGCACGCGCAGATAGTCGTCGAGCTCGACCGTGCGCGTGAGGCCGTTGATCTCGAGCACCGTGGCGTCCGCACCGGTGAGCGCGGCCACCAGCCACACGGCGCCGAGCAGCCCGATGGCCACAACCAGGCTGAGGGCCACCCACGGGCCCAGCACGTGAAGCGGGCGATCGTTCCAGCGCCGCAGCGTCACGCGCGTGTCCTTCATGCCCTGGACGAGCACCAGGTCGTTCACGCCACCCACCGTTTCCTCATCGGCGCGCGAGCCGCGCAGGGTTAGCGGTTAGTCGATCAGCTTCCGCGTCATCGCCCAGATGGCGATGCGCCATGTGACCAGCCCGAATACCAGCAGCGCTCCGTAGTGGGCCAGGTCGGTGAGGCCCTCCCAGCCGAACACAGCGTGTCGCACCAGCTCCACGCAGTGGTAGAGCGGGTTGGCCTGAGCGGCGATCTGGGCCCACTCGGGCAGTTGGTCGATCGGGAAGAAGGTGCCCGCCACCAGGAACAGCGGCGTGATCACCGAGCTGGTCACGTACCCGAAGTTGTCGATCGACTTCAACAGGGCGGAGATCAGGACACCCAGGCAGGCCCAGCCGAAGCCGGCAGTGAAGGCGATCAGGGGCACCACGAGCATGCCCCAGCTGGGATCGAGGCCGAACACCATCGCCACCAGCAGCGGCGAGCAGCCGTACACGCTCGTGCGGATCGAGATCCACAGCACCTCGCCGGTGACCAGCTCCTCGGTGTCCACCGGCGCGGCGAGGATCGCGTCGTAGGTGTGCTGGAACTGATACTTGACGAAGGTGCCGAACATCGCCGGGAACACCGACGCGAACAGCACCGCCGTGGCCACGGTGCCGGTGCCCACGAACTCCACGTAGCGGAGGCCGCCCACCTCGGACACCAGCGAGCCGAAGCCGAAGCCGAAGGCCAGCAGGTAGATCGTGGGCTCCACCGTCGAGGAGAAGGTGGTGGAGCGCCAGTAGGAGGAGAAGTTGATGATCTCGCGCACCAGCACGCCTGCCAGCGCAGGGCGCTCCAGCCGGCCGAGCCGGCGCTTGGCCCGGTCACGGGCGGCTGCCGCGGCGCTCACGCAATCTCCTCGCCGGTGAGCAGCACGAACACGTCCTCGAGGTTGCTGGGGCGCCGCTCGCCCTCGGGGGCGTCACGCCCGTTGGTGGCGTTCATCCCCAGCACCGCCACCGACGTTCCGGTGCGGCGGGTGTGCAGCCCCGCGGCGCGGGCCTCGGCCTCCGCCTCGGCCAGCCTCGGGGGTGGCCCGTAGACCTCGATCGCTTCGTGGCCCGCGTGCTCGGCGATCAGCTGCGCCGGAGGACCGGTGGCCACCGCCTTGCCGTGGGACATGATCGTCACCGACTCGGCCAGGCGCTGGGCCTCCTCGATGTAGTGCGTGGACATCAGGATCGAGACGCCCTCCGAGCGCAGCGCGTCGATCAGCGCCCACAGCTCCTGGCGCACCTGGGGATCGAGGCCTACCGTGGGCTCGTCGAGCAGCAGCAGGCGCGGTCTGTGCACCAGGGCCCTGGCTATGAGCAGCCGCCGCCGCATGCCGCCCGAGAGCTCGTCCACCTTGGTGTCGCGGCGGTCGGTGAGGTTGGCGGTCTCCAGCGCCCGCTCCACCGCCGCCCCGCGCTTGGGTCGCGGGATCCGGTAGAGGTAGGAGAAGACCACCAGGTTCTGCTGCACGGTGAGCGTCGTGTCGAGGTTGTCCAGCTGGGGCACCACACCGCACTCCGCGCGCGCCTGCTTGGACTCGCCCGGCAGTTCGTAGCCGAGCACCTCGATTTCGCCCTCGTCGGCGATCGCCTGGGCGGTGAGCAGCTTCATCGTCGTGGACTTGCCCGCCCCGTTGGGGCCGAGCAGGCCGACGCACGTGCCCTCGGGCACGTCGAGGTCGAGCCCGTCGACGGCCGTGATCGCTCCGTAGCGCTTGACCGCGCCGCGGAGCTGGATTGCGTTGGTCGGAACCGAGTGCGAGGGCACCCGGCCCAATCTACGCGACCGCCGGCTCTTTCACCTCTGGCGGCTGCTCGGCGATCATCGGGCCGTCGCCGGAGGGGTCGATGATGCCCTCCTCGAGGAACTTGTAGTCCCCGTCGAGCACCTTCATCGCCGCCTTGTAGTTGGCGTCGTCCTCGTTGCGCCACAGGTCGTGGAACAGCTGGTCGACACGGCGCCGGGACTGGGCGCAGAACAGGTCCGCCAGCTCACGCGCCTGGTCGGCCTGCTCGGGCCGCTCCGAGGCGATCGTGTTGGCGTAGACGACGGCCGAGGAGATGGCGAACAGCTCCGCGCCGATGTCCACGATCCGGCCCAGGAACGCCTGGCGGCGCTCCAGCTTGGCCTGCCAGCGGCTCATGCCGTAGAAGAGCGAGCGGGCCTGCTTGCGCGCCGCGCGCTCGGTGAACCGCAGGTGCTTGGCCAGGTCGCCGAACTCGTCGAACGAGCCGGGGCGCTGGCCCTCGCCGGCGACCAGCCCGGGCAGCCATGTGGCGTAGAACTTGCCCGCGCCCACGGCGGCCTTGGCCTTGTCCTTGAGCTCCACGTCCTCGTCGAGGATGTCGCCGGCCACCTGGAGGTGGCTGTCCACGGCCTCGCGCGCGATCAGCAGATGCATGATCTCCGTGGAGCCCTCGAAGATGCGGTTGATCCGCATGTCGCGCATTGCCTGCTCCACCGGCACGGCCTTCTCACCGCGCGCGGCGAGTGAGGCGGCCGTCTCGTACCCGCGGCCGCCGCGGATCTGCATCAGCTCGTCGGTCACCTTCCAGCCGGTCTCGGAGGCGAACAGCTTGGCGATCGCCGCCTCGATGCGGAAGTCGTTCTTCTTGTCGTCGGCCAGGCGGCTCGACACGTCGAGCATGGCCTCCATGCCGAACGCGCTGGCCGCGAGGTAGGCGATCTTCTGGGCCACGGCGTCGTGCTTGCCCACCGCCTGGCCCCACTGCACCCGCTCGGAGGCGAACTCGCGCGCCACCTTCACCGCCCACTTGGCCGTGCCGACGCAGATTGCCGGCAGCGCCAGGCGGCCGGTGTTCAGCGTGGTGAGGGCGATCTTCAGCCCGTCGCCCTCGCGCCCGATGAGGTTCTCCTTCGGGACGCGCACGCCCTCCAGGAGCGTGACCGAGTTCTCGATGCCTCTCAGGCCCATGAACTCGTTGCGGTGCTCCACCGTCACGCCCTCGGTGTCGTAGGGCAGGATGAAGGCGCTGATGCCGCCGCGGTTGTCGTCGCCCTTTGGCACCTTGGCCATCACTACCACCACGTCGGCGATGGCGCCGTTGGTGGCCCACAGCTTGCGGCCGTCGATCTCATAGCCCAAGCCGTCGTCGGTGGGGGTGGCCGTGGTGGCCAGGCGCGCCGGGTCCGAGCCCACGTCGGGCTCGGTGAGCAGGAAGGCCGAGACGTGCGTGCGCGAGACCTTGGGCAGCCACTCCTGCTTCTGCTCCTCGGAGCCGAACAGCAGCAGCGGCTCGGCCAGGCCGATCGACTGGTGGGCCGACAGCAGCGTGGACAACGCGGCGTGCCAGCCACCCACGAGCATCAGCGCGCGGTTGTAGTAGACCTGCGAGAGGCCCATGCCGCCGTACTCCTCGGGCACCTTCATGCCGAAGGCGCCGAGCTCCTTGAGCCCTTCGATCACGGCCTCCGGGATGCGCGCGTCGCGCTCGATCTCCGCGGGGTCCACGTCGGACTGCAGGAAGTCGCGCAGCTTGGCGAGGAAGGTCTCGCCTTTCTCGACGGCCTCCGGGTCGAGCCTGGGCTGGGGGTGGATCAGGTCGAGCCGCAGGTTGCCCATGAACAGCTCCTTGCCGAAGCTCGGCTGCTTCCACTCGGCCTCGCGCGCGTCCTCGGCTACCTGGCGCGCCTCCTTCTCGCTCACCTGCTGTGCCATTCCCGCTCCTGAGTCGATGCCGTTGACGCGGTGTTACCCGTCCTGACTGCGGCGAACCCGTAAGAATGCCGGGTCGTGGGCGTCCTGGATCTCGCCGATCGTACGTGGCCGCTACTGCGGCGGCTCATGGGGGCGCACACGTTCGCCTATCGGGCCACGCGCGGGGTCGTCGGCCACCGCTTCCCCGGCACCCCGCCGATGCTGCTGCTCGACCACGTGGGCGCCAAGAGCGGTCAGCGGCGCACCAGCCCGCTCGTCTACATCCGCGACGGCGACGCCGTGGTGATCGTGGCCTCCAAGGGCGGCCATCCGAAGCATCCCGGTTGGTTTCACAACCTCAAGGCCAACCCCGACACCGTGGTGCAGATCGGCTCCGAGCGCCGCTCGGTGCGCGCTCGCGTGGCCACGGCGGCCGAGCGCCCGCGGCTGTGGGACGCTGCGGTGCGCGCCTACGAGGGCTACCGCGGCTACCAGCAGCGCACCGAGCGCGAGATCCCGCTGGTGGTGCTGGAGCGGCGATAGCACGGCTCGCCTTCCGATGGCAAAAGCGGGTTATGCTCCCGTCGTCCGGCGGTCGAACAAGGGGGACAGGAATGGCGAAGCGAACGAAGGCAGACCGGCAGGCGGCTGCCAAGAAGGGCGCGGCCACGAGGGCTCGCAACAAGAAGCGGAGCGCGTCGTCCACGCGCGGCAAGAAGGCTGCCTCCACGAGCCAGGCCCGCGGCGCCCGCAAGAGCGCCGGGACGGCCGCGAGCACCGCCAGGGGCGCTGTGACCGGCGCGGCGAAGGCCGCCGGCTCCGCCGCGAAGAGCGCCGGCTCTGCCGCCAAGGGCGCCGGCAAGGCCGCGGCCACGCGCGCGGGCGCTGCGCGCGGACGCAAGAGGTAAGAGGCCTGGCAGCGGCGCTAGTGGCCGGCGAGCGCAGCTTCGAGGTCAGTTGGGACGATCCCGCCGCGCTGGCGGCGGAGGCGCGCTCACGCAGCGGCCTGGAGTTCCTGCGGGCGATCGCCGCCGGGGAGCTGCCCAACGCGCCGATCGCCCAGCTGCTGGGGATGCGCGTGGACGAGGTCGACGAGGGGAGGGTGGTGTTCTCAGCCGTGCCCGGCGAGCAGCACTACAACCCGATCGGTGTGGTGCACGCGGGCCTGGCCGCCACGATGCTCGACAGCGTGATGGGATGCGCCGTGCACTCCACGCTCCCGCAGGGGTCGGCCTACACCACGCTGGAGACCAAGTTCAACCTCGTGCGCGCGATCACAGGCGACACCGGGCGGATCCTCGCCGAGGGCACGCTGGTGCACGGCGGCCGCCAGGTCGCCACGTCGGACGGGCGCATCACGCGAGAGTCAGACGGCAAGCTGCTGGCCCACGGCACGTCCACATGTTTGGTGATCTCGCCGCCCTAGCCGATGCGTTCGATCGGGGTGAGCGGGCGAGAAGCCCGTCAGCCAAGGAAGCAGGGAGCGAAGCCTGCTCCGCAGGCGAGCGACCGATGACGCAGGCTGGCGTTGCTTCGCAGCCCGCTCAGCCGATGCTGCCGACCATCTCGAGCTGGATCAGGCGGTTCAGCTCCACCGCGTACTCCATCGGAAGCTCCTTGGTGACCGGCTCGATGAAGCCGTTCACGATCATCGCGGCGGCCTCCTCCTCGGTGAGCCCGCGCGACTGCAGGTAGAACATCTGCTCGTCGGAGATCTTGCCCACCACGGCCTCGTGCGCCACGGTCACGTGCGGGTTCTGGATCTGGATGTCGGGCCAGGTGTCCGAGCGCGAGTACGGGTCCATCATCAGGCCATCGCACTGCACGTGGGACTTCGAGCCCTGCGAGTTGTGGCCCATCCGGACCAGTCCGCGGTAGCCCATCACGCCGCCGTCCTTGGAGATCGACTTGGCGAGGATGTTCGAGGTGGTGTTCGGGGCCAGGTGGAGCACCTTGGCGCCGGTGTCCTTCCACACGTTGCCGGAGGCGACGCCCACGTTGAGGTGGTCGGCGCGCGCGCCCTCGCCCATCAGGAATGAGCCGGGGTAGAGCATGACCTTCTTGGCTCCCATGGAGCCGCCTACCCACTCGACGGTGCCCTCGGCCTGCACGATCGCGCGCTTGGTGTTGAGGTTGAAGACGTCCTTCGACCAGTTCTGCACGGTGGTGTAACGGGCCTTGGCGCCCTCCTTGACGAAGATCTCGACCACCGCGGAGTGCATCGAGTTGACGCTGTAGGTCTGGGCCGTGCAGCCCTCGATGTAGTTCACCTCGGCGCCCTCGTCGACGATGATGAGCGTGTGCTCGAAGGTGCCCTCGTTGGCACCCTCCATGCGGAAGTAGGCCTGCAAGGGAAGGTCGACCTTCACGTTGGGCGGCACGTAGAGGAACGAGCCGCCCGACCAGACCGCGCCGTGCAGCGCCGAGAACTTGTTGTCCTGGGGCGGCACGCACTTGTTCATGAAGTACTCGCGCACCAGGTCGGGGTACTCCGTGATGGCGGTGTCCATGGAGGTGAAGAGGATCCCCATGTCCGCGTACTCCTTCTTGAGCCCCTCGTAGACGGGCTCTTGGCGCCACACGCCGACCACGCCGGCGAGGTGCTCGCGCTCCGCCTGCGGGATGCCGAGGTCCTCATAGGTCTGCTTCATCTCAGCCGGGACGTCGTCCCAGTTGTCGTAGCGACCGGCCTCGGGCGGGGAGTAGAGCACCAGCTCGTCGAGGTCGAGGTCGGAGAGGTCCACGCCCCAGGTGGGAATCGGCTTGCGCTGGAAGATCTCGAAGGACTTGACGCGCATCTGGCGCATCCAGTCGGGCTCGCCCTTGACCTTGGACAGCTCCTCGATCACCTCGCGCGAGATGCCCTTCTTCGCGATCAGCTGACCCTGCTCGTCCTCGACGATCGGGCTGGGCTTGGCGATGCGCGTCTTGTCGTTGGCAGCCATGAAGTCCTTAGCGCTCGGGTCCGTAAATCCGTTCTGCTCGGTCGGGTATGGAGTCTAGCGCGGGTGGAGGTCGGGCACGGGTAGCGTCCGCGCCATGAAGCTCTACGTGTGCTACGGCACCTTCACCACCACTCCGCGCCCCGGCGGTCACCCCTGCGGGAACGCCTACAAGGCGCTCAGGGACGCGGGCCACGACCCCGAGGTGATCAAGTCCTACGGCCTGGCGATGCTGCCCGAGTTCCTCAACAAGACGCGCGGCCGGCAGGAGGTGAAGGAGCTCACGGGCGACCTCACCGTGCCGGTGCTCGTCACCGATTCCGGCGAGGTTGTGCCGGAGTCGAAGGACATCGTGGCCTGGGCGAAGGCCCACCAGGCGGGCGCCAGCGCAGCGGCTCCGACGGCCTGAGGAGCCCTACTCCGGCCAGCTCGCGTCGTCCGACGTGGCGCCGCGCATCACCTTGAGGTTGAGCAGCGCACACTTCCGGCGCGTGGGGGAGATGTCGATGCCGAGCAGGTCGATCGCCCAGTTGGCGGCGAGCTCGGGGATCTCCTGCACCTTCATCCCGATCAGCTCCTCGCTGGCGATCGAGGCCGCTGCCTGCGAGATCGCGCAGCCCTGGCCGTGGAAGCGCAGGTCCTCGATTGTCCCGTCCTCGGAGACGCGGATGTGCACGCCCATCTCGTCGCCGCAGAGGGGGTTGTGGTCGTGGGCCTCGAGGTCGTGGGGCTCGAGCGTCCCGAAGTTCCGCGGGTTCTTGTAGTGCTCGAGGATGTAATCCCTGTAAAGCGCGTCCATCAGCGCGGCTCCTGCAAACCGGCGCCTGCCGGCGTCATCGGTCGCTCGTGTGCAGAGCCAGGGGGCTGCCGCCCCCTACATGCGGCTGCGCCGCAACACCCCCGACGTACGCCTGCTTCCTTGGCAGGCTTGGTTTTCGGACCCGTTCCAGAGTTCAGAGCCCGAACACCTCCCGCGCGCCGGTCAGTGCCTCCACCAGACGGTCCACGTCCTCGCGCGAGTTGTAGACGTGCAGAGAGGCGCGGGCGGTGGCGCCCACGCCGAGGTCGCGCATGAGCGGCTGGGCGCAGTGGTGGCCGGCGCGGATGCACACGCCCTCGCGGCCGCACAGCTCGCCGATGTCGTGGGCGTGCATGCCCTCCAGGGCGAACGAGATCACGCCGCCCCTGCGGTCGGGGTCGCGCGGGCCGAAGACGGTGATTCCTTCGATCTCGGCCAGGCGCTCCAGCGCGTATGCGGTGAGCTCGCGCTCGTGCGCGCGCACGTTCTCCATCCCGAGCTCGGACAGGTAGTCCACGGCTGCCCCCAGCCCAACGGCCTCGGCGATCTCCGAGGTGCCGGCCTCGAACTTCGACGGCAGCTCGCCCCAGGTGGACATCTCGTCGTCCACGCGGGAGATCATGTGGCCGCCGCCCAGGAAGGGGGGCATGGCCTCCAGCACGTCGCGCTGGCCGTGCAGCACGCCGATGCCCGTGGGCCCGAGCGCCTTGTGGCCCGTCCAGGCGTAGAAGTCGGCGCCGATGCTGGAGAGGTCGATCGGCATCTGCGGGACCGCCTGGGCTCCGTCCACGAGCGTCACCGCCCCCGCGGCGCGCGCCTTGGCGGCGATCTCGGCGACGGGGTTCAGCGTGCCGAGCACGTTGGAGATGTGGGCCACGCCCACGAGCTTCACCCGCCCGCCCGCGAGCGCCTCGTCCAGCTCGCCGAGGTCCAGCTCGCCCTCCTCCGAGACGCTCAGATAGCGCAGACGTGCACCGCGCTCGGCGCAGAGCATCTGCCACGGGACGATGTTGGAGTGGTGCTCCATCCGCGTGATGAGCACCTCGTCGCCCTCGTCCACGTTCTGGCGGCCCCACGAGTACGCCACGAGGTTGATCGCCTCGGTGGCGTTGCGAGTGAAGATCGTGGTGGCGGAGTCCCATCCCACGAACGCGGCGATGCGGTCGCGGGCGCTCTCGAACAGCTCCGTCGACTCGGCGGCCAGCGGGTAGACGCTGCGGTGGATCGGCGCGTTGGAGTGGCGGTAGTAGTGGTCCATCGCCTCGATCACCGCCGCCGGCTTCTGCGACGTGGCGGCGGAGTCGAGGTAGGCGATGCCGCTCCCCAGCAGCGGAAAGTCCCCGCGCACGTCGAGCTGGGTGGCGGCGACTGCCACTAGGAGGCCACCTCAGCCGCAGCCGCGCCCTCGTCCACGCGCACGCGCGAGTCGATGAACTCGGCCACCTGGTCCTCGGCCGCCTCGAGCTTGCGCGCGATGCGCCGCCGCACGAGGCCCTTCATGCCCTCGTCGGAGAGACGCTGCACGACCTCCTCGAAATAGCCCTCGACCAGCACGCGCACGGCCTCCGCACGCGAGATGCCGCGGCTCATCATGTAGAAGATCTGCTCCTCGTCGAGCTCGCCGACGGTGCCGCCGTGCGAGGCGGACACGCTGTCGGTCTCCACGATCAGCGACGGGATCGCGTCGCCCTTGGCCTTCTGCGAGAGAAGCATCTGGTGCGTCTGGAGGTAGGTGTGGCTCTCCTGGGCGTTCGGCACGATGTGGATGAGCCCCTCGTACGACGCGCGCGAGTTGCCGGTGAGCGCGCCCTTCCAGACGGTGTCGCCGGTGGTGTGGCCCTGCTCGTGCTTGTCGGTGGTGAACAGGTCGAGGTGCTCGTCGCGCTCGGTGAAGTAGAGGCCGGTGTGGCGCATGGCCGAGCCCTGCTCGGCGGTCACGATGTCCAGCACCTGCTTCACCAGCCGTCCGCCCAGGTGCACGGGCACCCAGTCCACGTGGGCGTCGCGGGCGATCTCGACGCGCTTGGTGGAGATGTCGTAGATGTCGTCCGGACCCCAGTCGTGGAAGTGCGCGAGCTTGACGTTGCTGCCCGGCCGGGCGTACAGCTCGAAGCCGCCCGCGTGCAGTGCCTGGCCCTCGATGGCGGAGCCCAGGCAGTACTCGCGGATCGAGCACTCGGCGTGCTCGCCCACGATGGCGAGCGTGTGCGCGTACTGCGCCACGCCCGGCTCGTCGATCACGTAGGCGGTCTGGATCGGGCGCTCGAGCTTTAAGTCCTTGGGCACGTAGACGAACGCCCCGCCGGTCCAGAAGGCGGCCGCGGCCGCGGCGAACTTGCCCTCCTCGTGGGAGAGCCGCCGCATGTACCACTCGCGCACCAGCTCGGGGTGCTCCTCCACGGCGTCCTCCAGCGAGCTCACGATCACGCCCTGTTCGGCCAGCTCGGGGGCCACCTCCACATGGACCGTGGTGGCGCCGCGCTGGACGACGATGGCGCCCACCTCGTCCTCCTCGAGGGCGTCGGCGAGGGCCGGGGGCAGGACGTCGGACTGCTCGTAGTGCCTGGTCTGCAGGGCGTCGAGGTCCAGATCGCGCAGCGAGGTGGTCCAGAAGCCCGAGCGGCGCCAGGTGGGCACCGGCTCGGCCTCGTAGGCCTTCAGCGCCTCGGCGCGGCGGTCGTCGAGCCACGTACTGGTCTCAGGCATTGCCGGCCGCGACCCCCTCGCGCACGAACTCGTAGCCCTTCTCCTCCAGCTCGTCGGCCAGCTCCGGGCCGCCCTCGCGCACGACTCGGCCGTCGAGCATGATGTGCACGAAGTCGGGCCGCACGTAGTTCAGGATGCGCGTGTAGTGGGTGATGATCAGTGAGCCCAGATCCGGACCGGACAGCGCGTTCACACCGTCGGCCACGACCCGCAGGGCGTCGATGTCCAGCCCCGAATCGGTCTCGTCGAGCACCGCGATCTCGGGCCGCAGCATTGCCATCTGAAGGATCTCGGCGCGCTTCTTCTCGCCGCCCGAGAAGCCCTCGTTGAGGTAGCGGCTGGTGAACGAGGAGTCGATCTTCAGCATGTCCACGTTCGCGCGCATGAACTTGCCGAAGTCCTTGACCTTCATCGGCTCGTCGCGGCGCGCGTTCACGGCCAGGCGCAGGAAGTTCGCCACCGACACGCCCGGGACCGTGGCCGGGTACTGGAAGGCCATGAACAGGCCCGCGCGGGCGCGCTCGTCCGGGTCGGCCTCGGTCATGTCCTCGCCGTTGAAGATGATCTGGCCGTCGGTGACCTCGTAGTTGGGGTTGCCCATGATCGCGTTGGCCAGTGTCGACTTGCCGGACCCGTTGGGCCCCATCAGGGCGTGGGTCTGCCCCTTCTCCACCGTCAGGTCCACACCGTGCAGGATCTCCCGCTCCTCGATGCGGACGTGAAGGTTCTTGATCTCCAGGCTCATACGGTCAGGGTCTCCGTCTTCTCTTGGGTCATGGGCCGAACCAGGTCGGCCAGGGTCATGTCGGTGAGCGTGCGCACGATCGAGCCCTGCACTCTCGTCCACAGAAGCTTGGTGGGACAGGGCTCGTGCCCCGGCTCGCCCTCGCGTACGCACACGAGGTCGCCGTCGGGGCCGGCGCTGATGCACTCGATCGGGGCGATGTTGCCCTCCAGGGCGCGCACCACGTCGGCCATCGTGATGGTCTCGGCCGGGCGCGCCAGCGTGTATCCGCCGTGCGCCCCCCGCCGGCTGGTCACGAGATCCGCCCGCCGCAGGCGCGCCGCCAGGTGCTCGAGGTAGGCCAGGGGCAGCCCTTCGGCCTCGGCGATCGAGGCGAGCGAGATGGGGACAGCGCCGCCCTCGTGGCGGGCCAGGTGCGTCATCACGCGCACCCCGTACTCGGCTTTGGTGGAGAACATCATGTTCGGCCTAAATCCTACTAGCGAAGTAGGGTAACGCTCAGGCGCCTGCGGCCAACAGGCGCAGGTCGTGCGCAAGCCGATCCGGTGTCACCTGGTCGATCGGAAAGCTCACCCGCTGCAGGCCGTCGGCGTCCACCAGCACCAGGCGCGCCGTGTGCTCGAGGTCCTCGCGCTGGGGCTGAACGGCGAAGCCCTTCCACACCGGCGCCAGCTCGGCGCGCGAGCCCAGCGCGAAGTCCATCCGCCCGGTCATCCGCTGCTTGGACAGGAACGCCCTGGCGTTCTCCGCCGTGTCGCGCGGTGGGTCCACGGCCACCGCGACGGCCGGCACGTCCTCACCCAACTCGGCCAGCGCACCCTTGATCTGCTGCGCCTGGGTGGGGCAGGTGTCCTCGCACGTGGTGTAGAGAAAGGTCACGATCGCCGGCCGGCCGCGCAGCTCACGCATCGTCACCCGCTCGCCGTCTTGGTCGCGCAGGGTGAAGTCGGGCGCGCGCAGACCCGCTGGCAGGGTGGCGCCCTCGAACCGGCGGGGGCCCTCCGAGGCCGCGTCCTCACTGCCTCGTGGGGCGGCGAGGACCACCGCCCCGAGGGCGAACCCCGCCACCAGCACGAGGGCGATCAGCACGCGCGCGTTCACCCCCGGCAGGGTAGTCCGGGCCTAGTGAGCGCGCTGGCCTGCGGGGGAGAAGCGCGCGTGTGCGCGCTTGGCCGGTGCCAGCAGCGCGCGGAAGGCCTCCACGATCTCCGGGTCGAACTGCGCGCCCGCGCAGCGGCGCAGCTCCTCCAGGGCATCCGCGCGCGACAGCCGGTGGCGGTAGGGCCGACTGGAGGTCATGGCGTGGTAGGCGTCGCAGATCGTGACCACGCGGGCGCCGAGCGGGATCTCGTCCCCTGCGAGGCCGTCCGGGTAGCCGCTGCCGTCGAAGTGCTCGTGCGAGGCGCGCACCAGCTCGGCCACCGTCGACAGGTCGGGCGCCGCGCTCAGGATCCGGTCGCCCACGACCGTGTGCTGGCGCACGAAGTCCCACTCGCTGTCGTCCAGCGGACCATCCTTGTCGAGGATCTCATCGGGCACGGCCACCTTCCCGATGTCGTGCAGTTGCGCCGCGCGGACCACCTCGTCGAGCTCGGCGGGGCGCAGCCCCATGTGCGTGCCCAGGGACCGCGCCAGCTCGGCTACGTCGTGGAGGTGGCGATCCAGCTCGGGCTGGCACTCCCTCAGCACTTGTACGAGCGTGTCGCTGGTCTGACGCGTGACGGTGCTGCGGCGGTTGTCGCCCTTCTGCTCGTACAGACGCTCGTCGGCCAGGTTGAGCGCTCCCGGAACGTCGGATGCCTCCTCGGGTACGAGCACCAGGCCATAGGAGCTGCCCACCGTGAAGCCGCGTCCGCTGTCGGTGAGGGCGGCGCGGGCCCGTGCCGACAGCTCCTCGAGCTGGGCCGGCGTGCCGCTTGCCACCACGCAGAACTCATCGCCGCCGAGGCGGTATGCCCGCCCCGCCTCGCCCACGCTCTCGCTCAACCGCCGTCCCAGGCGGGCGAGCAGGGAGTCGCCGACCGGGTGGCCGAAACGGTCGTTGTACTGCTTGAAGCCGTCGAGGTCGAACACGGCCAGCCCACACTGGCGCTCGGGGGTGGCCTCCGCGATGGCGTTCACGAGGTCAGTCATCAGCTGGCGCCTGTTGGCGAGCCCGGTCAGGGCGTCGGTGCTGGCCTCGCGCTGGGTGCCCTCGATCAATTCGAGGTTCTCGCGGAAGGTGAGCGTCATGCGGACGATGGTCGCGGCCAGCGTGGCCAGCGCCAGCACCAGCGCCGTGCCGTGCAGCGGATCCACGGTGTGCACGGCCAGCAGCCCGAGTGCGATCGAGGCGAAGGCTACCGGCATCACCAGCGTCCGCCAGCCCTCGAGGCGCGCGCTGCGCCGTACGGGGGCGGTCCACGCCGCGAAGCCCACGATCAGGGCCGAGGCCGGCCACAGCGCGGCCGGCAGCGTGCTGCTGGGATCCGCGCCGACGGCGCCCTGGTAGAGGAAGTACGCGTCGGCCACCGCGCTCATCGCCAGGCCGGTGCCGAGCATGCCCCAGGCCAGCCCCGGCCGCCAGCCGGTGAGCGCGAAGCCGCCCACCACGAAGCCGAGCAGCAGGAAGTCGGCGCACAGATAGACGAGGTCCATCGTGATCACGGTGGAGTCCGCGCCGGGCGCTGTGTTGGCGCCCATCACGAGCGCCGAGCCCAGGGCGGCCACGGCCAGCGCGCCCACCAGCCCGTCGAGCCAGAGACTGCGAGGGAAGCTGCGCACGCGCTCGCGCACGAGCAGCCCCAGCGCCACGTAGCAAGCGGGGTAGAGAGCCAGCCACAGCACGTCGGCGAAGCTCGGCAGCGGCGGGTCGAGCATCTCGGCGAGCGCGGCCATGTAGTACGCGTCGCCCGCGGCCCAGGCGGCCAGCCCCACGCCGAGCACCGACCAGGCCAGGCGCTCCTGCGCGCCAGACAGCGCCCGCGCGAAGCACAGCGCGCCGCCCGTGGCCACCAGGCCGGTATACACGTAGGTCTCGAAGAAGGCGTCGGCGCTCGTGCCGCACACCGCGATGGCGGCCTGGGCCGCGTAGAGCGCGAGCCCCAGGATCGCCACGGCCTGCACGGCACGCAGCACCAGGCGGGAGTTGGCAGAACCGGTCATCGGCCGTTTTTCCGGATCCGCTTGGCGTCTCGCTTGGGCGCCTTCTGGGTCACCTTCCGGCGGCTTTCCACCTGCTTGCCGCCCGCCCCTCGCACGCGGACGTTCACCGAGCAGCGCACGCGGCGCTGTCGCAGTACCCGGTGGCGGCCGTTGCGAGAGAGCTTCACGCCGATCCTCCGGCTCTGGCCGGGCTGAAGCCGGAACCTGCGCCTGCCCAGCACCTCGCCCTCGCCGGCGCGGCGAGCCGAGGCCCCCGCGCGGCGTCCGGCGGCCTGACGGATCGTCACCGTGCCGCGGCAGGCCCTGGCCCGGCCGGCGGGACAGGAGATCCGCACCAGCGCCCGGCCGTCGCTGGTCATGGTGATCGGCTTACCGGAGATCTTGACCCCGCCGAACGCGGCCGCTGGCAGCGAGCTGCCCTGCACGTCGACGCTCTCGCAGTCTGCGGCCACCGAGTCGGCAGGGTCGGCGGCCACGGTGTCGTACTCGGTGCCGCAGCTCACCGTGTCGGCGTCGGTCTCGCGGCTCATCATGGTGTCCGCGCCCGAGCCGCCCTCCAGGGTGTCGGCACCGCTGCCGCCGTCGAGGCGGTCCGCACCCGCGCCGCCGCTGAGGCGGTTCGCTCCGGGGCCGCCGGTCAGCGTGTCGTTGCCGGCTCCGCCCACGATCGACTCCACGTCGGGCGCCACCGAGTCGCCCTCTCCGCCGAAGCCGTCGTCGGGCACGCCGTCGGGGTCGACGGTCAGGGGGCGCGTGCGGTACCCGTAGCTCGCGGTGTCGGCGCCGAGGCCGCCGATCAGGACGTCGGGGCCGAGGCCGCCGGTGAGCACGTCGTTGCCCGACTGGCCGTCGAGGAGCGCGGGGTAGAGGGTCCAGTTGGCGAGGCTGTCGTCGCCGTCCCCGCCCACCAGGGCGATCCGCTGGACGTTGGACCGCGCACACCGGACCTTGCGCGAGCCGTCACTCGAGCAGCCCACGGTGGCGGTGAGGGTCGCGCCGGGACCGGTCTCGGCGAGCCGCACGTAGTCATCGTCATCGTCATCGTCATCGTCATCGTCCACGGTGAGGTTGTTGACCTCCCCGGGGGAGGTCACGTTCACCAGCTGCCCCCCGACGACGCCGGCCGTGCCCGCCGCGGCGGCGCCGGGGACTGTCGTAAGGGCGAGCAGAGC
>Ga0209587_1000181_pt1 | contig 30818 bp, 33 predicted proteins | sample NGEPerD_2_FD_184512 | JGI IMG/M metagenome (GOLD analysis project Ga0209587, IMG submission 184512) | Arctic peat soil microbial communities from the Barrow Environmental Observatory site, Barrow, Alaska, USA - NGEE PermafrostL1-D... | ecosystem: Environmental > Terrestrial > Soil > Wetlands >...
AGAGGCTCGCGTGAGAAGCCTAGTCGCGTCTCAGCGGCGCAGCAGCACCGTCACGGACCGGGCCTTACGCGTGTAGCGGAAGCGGATCTTCAGCTTCCGTGTGCTGGCCGCCACCGCCACCCTCGTCGATCGTCCGGCACGCGAGCGCACGCGTCGCAGGCCTCCGACCACGACGAACGGGCGCCTGCCACGCAGCCGCTCGCCCGTACACGCGAAGCGCAGCCTCACCACGAATCTCGCCACGCCGTCGCTTACCCGGCGGCGCTTGCGAGGCCGGGTGATCGAAGGCCCGCAGCCCTTCTTCTCGATCCGAGTCCACCCGCTGGTGCGGAGCCTCAGGCCCAGCCACGTCGTCGCGGCCGGGCCGCGAACCATCGCCGCCCGCAGCTGCTGACCGTCGAAGCCCGTGCGTGGCACGCCGTTCGCGACCCTCGCGGAGGCGCACAGGCGAGGCGCGGCGCGCGCGATCACACGCCCGCGCGGGACGAACCACTGCCCCGCCGCGTCGCGGCAGGCCACGCGGTGGCGCTCGGTGCAGGCGCGGGTTTCCCAACGGCTGTCGGACCGCTGCACCGAGCAAGAGCCGCGGGCCGTGGGCTGACCCGGCGCCCAGCTCCACACCAGCGCGGCCAGCCTGGGGTCGCCCCTGGCCAGGAAGTCGAAGCCGATCAGATCCACTCCGCAGCGCGTCATACGGGCTGTTAGCGCGCCGTCGATGGGGTCGGTGGCGCCGTTCACCGACCGCGAGAGCTGCGTGCCGTCCTCGTAGTAGCGGATCACCTGCCCGTCGTACTGGGCGCGGGTGAAGTCCGGTCCGCAGTCGGGGTAGTCGCGGAACGCCGAGTTGTCGCTGCCGGTCTTGCGCGGCTTCTCGTCGAAGACGTAGCCCTGCCAGCGATTCCCCTCGCCGCACGGCCCCATGATCACCACCTGCTTGCGGGCCGCTCGCAAGGCGTCGCGGGTGAGATCCAGAGGTAGCGCCTCGCAGCGGGCGCCGCGCCCCGCGGGGCGATGAACGAGTCCGCCGAGCGTTTCCTCGACCGAGTCCGCACCCGCCGCGTAGCCCTCCGGCGATTCGAGGTGGGACTCGAGGTAGAGCAGGAGCACCTGGTCGGGGTGGCGGTCCAGCCAGCCGCGCACGTCGCGCAGCACCGTGACCAGCGGCTTCTCGGTGGTACACCCCGCGTGACCCTCGTCCTCGCCGCGGGCGTGGCACACGACGGGCCCGCGGGGACCCACGCGCGGGTCCTGGGGGCTCGTGAACAGGTGGGTGTCGATCTCCAGGCTGCGCACCCCCTCGTCGAGCTGGTCGAGAATCGCGATCGACTGGTTGGGGTCGCGATTGGAGAGCGTGGCGCCCATCTCCGCGTCGCTGTTGTAGGAGTTGTGGGTGTAGACCCACGGCGCGTTGCGAAGCTCGACGTCGCTCGCCAGCTCGTACTGCAAGCGGAGCGCCTTCCGCACCCAGCGAGCATCGTTCGCGTTCGCCGCCGGGGCGGCGATCAGACACAGCAAAGCTGTGGCGATGGCGATCCTCCCTCGCACGTAGTGACAAATGTACGGGCGGAGTCCGCGCGGTGCGCCGCAGTCAGGCAGCGGTGGCGGCGCCAGTCCGTGCGAGGCAGCGGTAGAGCGCGTCACGGATCGCCTTCTCGCGTGGGTCGTCGTGCAGGTGGTGGCCGAGCCGGTTCGGGGCGTACGCGAATCCCACCTCCGCGTCGGGGTCGGCGAACGCGAACGATCCGCCGGCGCCCGGGTGGCCGAACGACCGGCCGCTCGATCCGAACGGAAAGCCCTCGGAGGGCTTGATGAAGCCGGCTGCGTACGCCATCGGCACTCTGAGCACGAGATCGTGATCGTTCTTCGTCGGGGGCCGCGGGGGACCGGTCAGCTCCTCGAGGGTGTCCGACTCGAGGCCGAGCTCGCCACCCCCGGCCGCGAATGCGCTGTAGGCCCTGGCGATGCTCATGACCTGGCCGACCCCGGTAGCGGCGGCGAACTCGACGGCCCGGTAGTCGGGATGATCGAGGTCGGCCGGCCCGTGGAGTTTGGGGTTGCCGAACGACCGATAGGTGAGCGACCTGCGCCGCGTGAACCCCGCGATCATCCGCGGCGGAGTGGCTCGTAGGTGCAGAAGCGCGGAAGCACGCGAGAACCCCTTGATCGAGGCGACCCGCTCGGGCGGCACCTCTTCGGGCAGCCCGAAGTAGAACTCGAGGCCGAGCGGCTCGGCGATCTCCTCGGCGAAGAAGCGGCCGAGGCTGCGCCGCCGCGGATCGACGCGGCGGATCAGCTCGCCCTCGTACCAGCCGATGCTGAAAGCGTGATAGCCGTGCCGTGTGCCCGGTTCCCACGCGGGCGGCTGGCGCGCGATCGCGTCGGCGACGGCGTCTAGGTCGGCGAGCTTGCCCGCGTCGAGCGGTTCGTCGATGCCGCACAGGCCGGCCTGGTGCGCCAAGAGCTGGCGCACCGTCACGTTCTCCTTGCCACCCTGCGAGAACTCCGGCCAGTAGCTGGCAACCGTGGCGTCGTAGTCGAGCCATCCACGCGAATGCGCGAGCGCAACCGCCATCGCGGCGAGGCCCTTGGACGTCGAGTACACGAGGACGAGCGTGTCCTCCCGCCACGGTTCGGGACCGTCTGCGCTCCGCCGGCCTCCCCACAGATCGACCACCTTTACGCCGCGGTGGTACGCCGCGCACGCGGCACCGAGCTCTCGCCGTCGCGCAAAGTTCGCCTCGAACTCCTCGCGGACCTCCTCGAAGCCGGGCTCGACGGACCCGTCGATCACGGCTGAAACCTACTGCGCGCGGGGCTGGGCTGGGTACCGGTGGAGGTGGCGGCAGCCGCCGCGTGATCCTACCGTGGTCCCGACTGTTGTGCTCGGACTTCGCAATGTAGGCTCTTAGCCAACGGGTGGCCCGTCGAGGAAGAGGACATCGAGGAGCAAGAAGAGGGCTATGAGGGCCACGACGGCGCCGAAGGCGCGAGCCAGGGTTCCAGCTGGAAGCCGTCGGCCCAGCGCGCTCCCGCCGAGGGCGCCGACCGCCGCGGACGCAGCGAGAGTCAGCGTTAGCGGCCAGTTGGGGTCGGCCCCCTCAACCAGGTGACTCACGAGCGCCGCTGCGCCGGTAAGGGTGATGATTGCCAACGATGTGGCTATGGCCCGCCGCATAGGGAGCGCGAGCAACGCAGTCAACGCCGGGACGATGAGGAATCCGCCACCTACCCCGAAGAAGCCGGTCATCGCTCCCACCGCCAGCCCCGCCGCAGCCGACGGCACCAAGCCCGGGCTGGGACATCCGCTCGACGCGTCTTCATCAGCGGCCTCATCGCCGCGGCGATAGGTCGAGATCGCCGCGATCAGCATCACCGGGACGAAGGCGAGGATCAGCGTGCGTCCACTGACCTGGCCATTGGCGAGCGTCCCCAGGTAGGCGCCGGCGGCTGCCGGCACCGAGAAGGTCACGGCCACCCGCCAGCAGAGCTGACCGTGCCGAGCCTGCGAGCCGGCTCCGACGGAGGCGCCGACGGCGACGACGATCAAGGAGGCGGTCGAGGCTGGGCTCACGCCCTCGTCGAGCACGTAGACCAAGACGGGCAAGGCGAGGATCGCGCCGCCGCCGCCGACCGTCCCTACGACCAGCCCGATCGCGATGCCAAAGGGGATGGCGAGTAGCATCTCCATATGGTCATTCAACCATACGGTTATACTAGCGGGCCATGCATGGCCTGACTCCTGAACTGGCTGAGATCATCGCCCGGCGCTTCGCCGTCCTCGGCGAGCCGACCCGCCTGCGCCTTCTCAACCTGATGCATGCCCGTGGCGAGGCATCGGTGAGCGAGCTGGTCGTGGCGACCGGAGGTACTCAAGCGAACGTCTCCAAGCACCTCGGCGTCCTGCTTGGCGAGCGGATGGTGGTCCGTCGGCGCGAGGGCTCGCGCGCCCTCTACCGGATTGCCGACCCGACGCTGATCACTCTGTGCGACGAGGTCTGTGTGGGTGTGCGCGAACAGTTGCGCGAGCTCAGCTCCCTCGTCGACAATGCTGCGGGTGCGCGGGCATGATCTTTCGCCAAATCACTCATGACGACCTCGGCTGCGCCTCGTATCTGGTCGGAGACGAGCACGCGGGAGTGGCGGCGGTCGTCGACCCGCGGTTCGAGATCGATGAGTATCTGGAGTTGGCCCGGTACATCGGAGTCTCGATCGAGCACATCCTCGAGACCCACAACCACGCTGACCACGTCTCAGGCCACGGTCGCTTGGCCGCGGCCACGGGTGCCAGGATCTACATCCACCGTCTGGCCCAGCCGGCCTATGAGCACCAGCCGATCGACGACGGCTTCGAGCTCGAGGTCGGCCAGCTGTTGGTGCGTGCTTTCCACACTCCAGGTCACCGGCCCGAGCACACCGCGTTTGCGCTCATCGATCGCAACCGCGGCGAGGACCCTTGGGCGGTGCTCACGGGAGACACGTTGTTCGTCAACGACGTCGCGCGGCCGGATCTGGCAATCGAGGGGCGCGAGGGAGCGCGGGGGATCTACCACTCGCTTCAGGACAAGCTCCTGAGTCTGCCCGACGACTGCGAGGTCTGGCCCGCGCACCTCGGCGGTTCGATGTGCGGCGGGCCGGGGATGGACATGAAGATCTCCTCGACCATCGGCTTCGAGCGCAAGCACAACCCGACGTTGGCAATCGGCGACGAGAAGGAGTTCGTCGAACAGGCGGTCGCGAAGCTCGGTCCGCAGCCGCCGAACTTCGAGGCAATCGTGGAGCTGAACAAGGGGCCCCTTCTGACGGAAGGGGCGGAGGTACTTCCGCTTGCGCCGCGGCAGGTCGAGCTGAAGCGCTCCGGGGGGGCGATGGTCGTCGACGCGCGCACAGACCAGCAGTTCGACGACGCCCATATCCCCGGCGCGGTGTGCATCCCGATGCTGACGGCCGGATTCGGCTCCAAGCTGGCCTGGCTCGCCAACCGCGACCAGGGGATCGTGCTGGTTGGCCGCGACGACGAAGATGGACGGCGAGCGGCGCGGCTTGCCGTTGCTGTTGGCATCTCGAAGCTCGCTGGCTTTCTCGGTGGCGGCATGACCAGCTGGCGCCAGGAAAAGCGCGATGTCGAGCGGATCGAGCGCCTCCCGCTCGACGACCTCGCCCAACGGTCCGCAGAAACCGATCTACAGATCCTCGACGTTCGTGAGCGCTCGGAATGGGACGCCGGCCACATTCCCGGCTCGATCTTCGAGCCCTGGCACGACATCGACGACATCCCCGAAGGCCTCGATCCGGCTAAGCCGATCGCCGTCGTCTGCGGATCGGGGCAGCGGGCCGCGGTTGGTGCCAGCCTGGTCAAGCGCTACGGGGCAGACGACGTGGTACACGTGATCGATGGCGGAGTGCCCAAATGGAAGCGCCTTGGGCGCCCGATTGAACAGGGCTAGCGTTGAGCGCTCGCTCGCTGGACACGCCACCTCCGACCAGCTGCGCTCGATCCACGCGCTCAATGCAGGAGTGGCGCGGCCACGCGGACCTCGCAACGACCAGATGACCTGTGCAGCTCTTGCGCGCGACGCTCGCTAAGTGCCATGAATGTGGCTGAGACGGTCAGCGGCGCAAGAGCACCGTCGCGTACCAGGGCTTCCCGGCGTAGCGGAAGCGTACCTTCAGCTTCCGCGTGCCGGGGGCGACCGGCACTTTCGTCGATCGCCCGGCGCGTGAGCGCACGCGGCGTAGGCCGCCGGCAACGACGATCCGGCGTATGCCCCGCAGCCGTTCGCTCGTACACGCGAAGCGCAGCCTCACCACGAACCGCGCCACGCCGTCCCTCACGGCGCGGCGCTTGCGGGGCCGGGTGATGGAGGGGCCGCAGCCACGCTTTTCGACCCGGGTCCAGCCCGCGGCACGGCGCCGCTGGCCGAGCCACGCGGTCACGGCTCCGTCGCGAGCCATCGCCGCCCGCAGCTCCTGCCCGTCGAAGCCCGTGCGCGGCACACCGTTGACAACTCGCGCGAAGGCACAGATCCGCGGCCCGGCTCGCGCCGTCGCACGGGCGCGGGGGACGAACCAGTGGCCCGCCGCGTCGCGGCAGGCGACCCTGTGGCGCTCGTCACAGGAGCGGGTCTCCCAGCGGCCGTCGGACCGCTGCACCGAGCAGGAGCCGCGGGCCGTGGGCTGCCCCGGCGCCCAGCTCCAAACCAGCGCGGCCAGCCGGGGGGCGCCCCTAGCGAGGAAGTCGAAGCCGATCAGGTCCACCCCGCAACGCGTCATCCGGGCGGTCAGGGGAGCATCGATGGGGTCGATGGTGCCGTTCACCGACCGCGAGAGCTGGGTGCGGCACCGGCTTTGGTCGAGGCACGTGCTACTCGATCCGCCCGGGCCGGTCGGCCACGGTTAAGACCAGGTTGCGCGCCTCCCAGCGTGCGGCTGCGCGGCGTCGCGGCGCCCGGGTGGTGGTGCGTTCGCTGGAGCGCGGGCTGCTCGGCACCAAGACGACGCTGCGCCCGCTCCCCGCGCGCCGGGGATGACTGGCCCCCGCGCAATCGCCTGCCACCAGTTTCTAGGACTTTCTAAGGCGAGGCTTCTGCTTTACGAGACGAGCAGAAGCAACTAGGTCGGATCGACCGACAGCTCGGCGTAGAGCTCCCACTCATAGAGCCCCTGGCGGGCGGCCTCCTGCAGGATCGGCCACGGCAGCTCCTGGGCGCGGTCGTACTCCGCCGCCGCGGGACGGATCACATCGCGGGCGAACGCATGCGTCTTCGCGCGCAGTGCCTCCTGTTCCTTGGTGAGCTCGAGCGTGAAGCTCATGAGGTGGCCCCCTGGTCGAATTCCTTCAGCGCCGCCCGCAGGGTAGCGTCAGGCCATGGTCGCCCCTCTGGTCGCCCTGCTGGTCGTCGCGGACCTGTCCGGCTGGATTCAGGACGCGCCCGAGACCCTCGGCAACTGGACCTACGGCTTCGGGGCGCTGATGGCGTTCCTCGAGGTCAGCTCGCTGGTGGGGCTGCCGGCGCCCTTCGAGGTCGGCGTGGTGCTCTCGGGCGCGGCGGCCGGGGAGGGCGAGATCGCCCTCCCACCGCTGATCCTGCTCGTGTGGGTCGCAGCTGCGGCCGGCGAAAGCCTGAACTTCGCGACGGGGGACCATTTCGGCCGGCCGTTCCTCGAGCGCCATGGGCCCCGACTTCGCGTCACCGCGGCGAGGCTGGCGTGGATCGACGAGCGGTTCGAGCGCCGCGGCGGGCTGTTCGTGCTGATCGGGCGCTTCATCCCGTTCGTGCGCTCGAGCATGCCGTTCGTCGCGGGCGCGTCGCACATGACCTACCGCTCGTTCCTGCCGTGGAGCATCGGCGGCAACCTCCTCTGGGCCGCTGCGTTCTGCAGCCGCGGACTCGTAGAACCCGTAACCAAGGGCGAGGTGGCCGACGGGGTCCAGCGTGTCGGGGCGCTGCTATTTGTCGCGCTCGGTGGCGGCGGGGGCACTTTTTTGGTACCTACGTCGGCGGCGAGATACCCGAACGGGGTAAAGGCCGCGGCATTCGCAAGCCGATCCGTCTCGACTGCGCGGAGCTCGCGCTTCAACGGCCAGGGCCCTGCCGGGCATCCTCGCTCTGACCCTTCCGTGTGGATAGGATCAGCGGACGAGAAGGATTCGACGGAGGAGGAAGGATCCCATCATGTCCTGGCACAGGCTCACGGCCACCGGTATGGCGCTCTGCGCCTTGGCGTTCACGGCGGGCTGCGGTAAGGAAGAAAGTGGCGGCGCCGTCAAGGGCGACACCCTCAAGCTCGGCGCGGCGCTTTCGCTGACCGGCCAGCTCGCCCGCGAGGGCGAGCTCACCAAGGAGGGCTACGAGCTCTGCAAGAGCACCATCAACGGGAAGGGCGGCGTCAAGGTCGGCGACAAGAGCTACAAGATCGCCATCGCCTACAGGGACGACAAGTCCGAGCCCGACACCGCGGGCCAGCTCGTCGACCGCTTCAACGACAAGGGGATCAAGCTGGTGCTCGGTCCGTACGGCTCGTCCTCCACCGAGGCGGCCGCGGCGGTGATCGAGAAGAACAAGCAGGTGATGGTCGAGGGCGCCGGTGCCGACGACAAGATCTTCGAGAAGGGCTACACGCAGACGTTTGCGGTCCTGTCACCCGCCACCCAGTACGCCGCCTCGATGGTCAAGGCGACCGCGGAACTGGCGCAGCCGAAGCCCAAGACCGCCGTCTTCCTCACTGCCGACGACGGGTTCTCCAAGACCGTGACCGAGGGCGGTGAGGCCGAGGCCAAGAAGCAGGGCATCAAGGTGCTCGCCACCGAGTCCTTCCCGGAGGGCGCGACAGATGTGTCCTCGGCGCTGACCAAGATCCGCGGCAAGAACGCCGACCTGATCTTGGGCTCGGTGCACCTCGAGGAGGGCATCGCGATCATCAAGCAGTCCGCCGAGTTGGGCGTGAAGCCCGCGGGCGCCTTCGGCGAGACCGTGGCGCCGCCCACCTCCGACTTCGTCAAGACGCTCGGTGACTCGGCGGAAGGCGTGCTCGGCTCGACCCAGTGGGTCCCTCAGGTGAAGGGCGAGGACAAGTACTTCGGCACCGCCGCGGACTACGCGAAGGCCTTCGAGGCGAAGTACAAGCGGGATCCCGAGTACCACAACGCCGAGGCGACGGCCGCCTGCCTGGCGCTGGCGCTCGGTCTCGAGAAGGCCGGCTCGACCGACACGCAGAAGGTGCGTGACTCCGTGGCGGGACTCGACGAGGAGACGTTCTTCGGCCCGATCGACTTCAACAAGCAGGGCGAGAACGAGGCCAAGCCGATGTCCGTCATCCAGATCCAGGGCGGCAAGGCGGTCACGGTGTGGCCGAAGGAGCAGGCAGAGAGCGAGCTGAAATGGCCCGCCGGCTGAGCGCGGCGCGTTGACGGAGTTCCTCCAGTCCACGATCTACGGCCTGCTCCAGGGGGGCCTCCTCGCCCTCGTGGCGGTGGGCTTCTCCCTGGTGTGGGGCGTGATGAACGTGGTGAACCTTGCCCACGGCACGTTCGTGGTGCTCGGGGCATACGTCGCCTGGCAGCTCAACAAGTCCGCGGGCGTGGACCCCTTCCTCGGGATGTTCGCGGCCGCGGCCTGCCTGTTCGTGGCGGGCTACGCGGTGCACATGCTGCTGATCAACCAGGTGATCAAGGCACCGATCTGGATGACGCTGTTGCTCACCTTCGGCCTCGAGTTGGTTCTGATCAACGCGATGGTCTTGGTCTTCAGCGGCGACTTCCGCTCGATCAACACCGGCTGGGCGGGCGACGCCATAGCGCTGGGCGACGTGCGGATTCCCTACGGCAGGCTCGCCGGCTTCCTGGTGGCTGTGGGCCTCACGCTGGCGCTGGTGCTCTTCATGTCGCGCACGCGGCTCGGCCTTGCCATCAAGGCAACGGGGATGGACCGTGACGCGGCACGGCTGATGGGGATCCCGGCGCGGCGCGTCTACGCCACCACGTTCGCCATCGCGGCCGCCATGGCCGGGGCGGCCGGGGCGATCGTGGGCACCGTGGGCACCTTCAGCCCGGCCTCCGCCCCCGCCTTCACGCTGCAGAGCTTCGTGATCGCGGTGCTCGGCGGCCTCGGCAACATGTGGGGCGCACTGGCCGGCGGCCTGGTGCTCGGGTTGGTGCAGTCGTGGGGAGGCCAGTACCTGTCGGGCACGCTCGTCAACGCCCTCGCCTTCGGGGTGCTGGTGGCGGTGTTGATCGTGCGCCCGGCAGGCCTGATCGGCAAGCCCTACTACGAGGCGAGGGTCGAGACCTGATGGCCACCGACCCTCAGGCAGGGAAGCCGGCGTCCGCCGAGGGCCCCGGCGAAGCGCGCCGGCTGGGGTTCCTGAGCGGCCGCGCCGGCTGGGCTGCCACGGCGGTGGCGCTCCTGTTCTTCATCGCCCTCCCCGCGCAGCTGTATGGCAGCCAGCAGCGCACGCTCGCCGCCGCGTTCATGTTCGTCGCGCTGGCGCAGGGCTGGAACCTGATCGGCGGCTTCGCCGGCTACCCGAGCTTCGGCAACGTCGTGTTCTTCGGCCTCGGGGGCTACACCACGGCGATCTTGATGGCGAAGGCCGGCGCCTCGTTCTACGTGGCGCTTCCCGCCGCCGCCCTCGTGGGGCTCGGTTTCGCGCTGCTGATGGGCGTGCCGGTGCTGAGGTTGCGGGGGCACTACTTCGCGATCGCCACGCTTGGGGTGGCGGAGGGCGTGCGCGAGGTCGTGCTCAACCTCGACGGGCTCACCGGTGGGGGCTCGGGCCTCACGGTTCCCGCCGTGGGCATCGAGGCGACCACTTCCTACCCCGGCAACGCCGGCTTCTACTACATGTTCCTGGCGCTGGCGGTGCTCGCCACCGCGGTCGTGCTGTGGGTGTCGCGCAGCCGCTTCGGCTACGGGCTGCGGGCGATCGCCCAGGACGAGGACGCCGCGGCCGCGATGGGCATCGACACCACGCGCGCCAAGATCGGCGCTTTCGCCCTCGCGGGTGTCATCACTTCGCTCGCCGGCGCGATGTACGCCTTCCAGCAGGTCACGATTTACCCGGCCCGGCTCTTCGACGTGCAGTTCACCCTGCTGATGGTGGTGATGGCGGTGATCGGCGGGTCGGGCACGGTGGTCGGACCGGTGCTCGGCGCGCTCGGGCTGACCTTCCTATCCGAGTACCTGCGCAACAACCTCACCGACTACCACACGCTCGTGTTCGGGCTGATCATCGTGGTGGCCGTGATCCTTCTGCCGCAGGGCCTCGTCAGATTCGTGCGAGAGGGGTGGCGCACGCGGCGGTTCTCGCTGCTCGACAACGTGAGGGCGTACCGGCTGTGAGCGCCCCCGCCCTGGAGATCCGCGGCCTGTCGCGCCGTTTCGGCGGCCTCGAGGCGCTCTCAGAAGTGTCGCTCTCGGTCGAGCCCGGCACCGTGCTCGGGATCATCGGGCCGAACGGCGCGGGCAAGAGCACGCTGATCAACCTCGTGACGGGCCACCTCAAGCCCAGCTCCGGCTCCGTGTGCGTCGACGGGCGGGATGTCACGGGGCAGCGGCCCTGGGTCATCGCGCGAGCGGGTGTGGCACGCACGTTCCAGATCGTGAAGCCCTTCCGCGAACTCACCGTGCGCGACAACGTGGCGATCGGGGCGATGTACGGGCCGGATGGCGCGGGCTCCGTGAAGGACGCGCGGCGGCGCGCGGACGAGGTGCTCGAGCGCGTCGGGCTCGAGGGAAGGGGGGAGGTGCCGCCAGGCGAGCTGAGCGTGGCCGACGCCCGCCGTCTCGAGCTGGCCAAGGCCCTGGCGCTGGGGCCGCGGTTGCTCCTACTCGACGAGGTGATGGCCGGGCTGCGCGGCTCGGAGATCGAGCCGGCGCTGGACCTGATCCGCTCACTCCGTGACGAGGGAATGACGATCGTGGCCGTGGAGCACATCGTGAAGGTGATCCTATCGGTCTCCGACGAGGTATTGGTGCTGCACGAGGGCCGTGAGCTCACGCGCGGGAAGCCCGCCGACGTCGTGAAGGACGAGCGCGTGATCGAGGCCTATCTGGGCCAGCGCTACGCGAAGCGGATGGCCGAGGGCAATGGCGATGCTTGAGATCTCAGGCCTCGACGCGGGCTACGGGCGCGTGGAGGTTCTCCAGGGAGTCGACCTCGAGGTGGGGGAGGACGAGATCGTGGCCCTCGTCGGCTCGAACGGCGCCGGGAAGACGACTCTGCTGCGCGCCGTCTCGGGGGTGATCGCGCCGGCGGCGGGCTCGGTGCGCTTCAAGGGCGACGAGATCGGCGGCCTGCCTCCCGAGGAGATCGTGAACCGGGGCATCGCCCACGTGCCCGAGGGACGGCGCCTGTTCGCCGGCCTGACCGTGCGCGAGAACCTGCTGGTGGGCGGCTACAGCGGCCACACCGAGGACATCGAGAGTGCAGTGGAGCTGTTCCCGCTGCTCGGCGAGCGGCTGGGCCAAGCGGCCGGCAGCCTGTCGGGCGGTGAGCAGCAGATGTGCGCGATCGCCCGCGGGCTCATGAGCAGCCCCGCCCTGATCATGATCGACGAGCTGTCGCTGGGATTGGCGCCCAAGCTCGTGGACGAGATAGTCGAGCGGCTGCACACCGTGGCGGAGGACGGCACGGCCGTGCTGCTGGTCGATCAGGACGTGGATGCCGCGTTGCGGTTGGCGGCCCGCGGGTACGTGCTCGAGACCGGACGAATCGTTGTGAGTGGCCCGAGCGCGGAGCTGCTCGAGGACGAGCGCGTCCGGGAGGCGTACCTGAGCGTGGCTTAGGTGCCCTACCGCACCGCCTTCCTCGACTGGCTGGCGTGCGCGAGCGCGGGACGGGAAGAGCCCGCGGCGCGGGCTGCCGAAGCGGCCGGCGACGGGTTGCTCGAGCGCGTGCTGTCCGCCGGGACCGCCGGGCACGTGCTCGACTTCGACGACACCTACCTGCCGGGGCTCGCGCACCTGAGCGCACCGACAGCGCCGGCTGCGCTTGTGCTCGGCGCGGCGCTCGGCCGTTCCGTCGGCGAGGTCGTCGCCGCCTACACATCGGGGTTCGAGGCCATGGGGGCCGTGGCGCGCGCGAGCCACCCGGCGCTCTACGACGGCGGCTGGCATCCCACCGCGGTCTGCGGCGTTGTGGGCGCGGCCATCTCGGCTGCGCAGCTGCTGGGTCTCAGCACCGAGCGCGAACGCGCGGCGGTGGCGATCGCCCTGCTGCGAGCGGGCGGCCTGCGCGCCGCCTTCGGCTCGGACGGCAAGGCGCTGCAGGTGGGCATGGCCGCTGCTGCGGGCGTCTCGGCCGCCCGACTCGCGGAGGGAGGCGCCTCCGTGCCGCTCGACGAGGCGGCCCGCGGTGCGGCGGGCTTCGAGGCGGTCTTCGGCGCGAGCTTCGCCGAGCCCTCGGTGCAGGAGCCCGCCGTGCGCGAGAACTGGATCAAGGCCTGGCCCTGCTGCTTGCAGATCCACGGCGCGATCGAGGCGGCCGACCGCGCCCGTGCCGACGGCCTCGAGCCGGGAACACAGGTCGAGTTGACCGTGCATCCGATCTCGATGGAGGCGGCGCGCTGCGGTCCGCAGCCGGCCGACGGGCTACAGGCCAAGTTCTCGATCTACTACTGCACCGCCTTTACCCTGCTCCACGGCCCGCCGGGGTTGGGTGGCTTCCGAGAGCTGGACGCCGAGGCGGCTCGGCTGGCCGGCCGGGTGCGGGTGCGCACCGACGACGCGCTGCTCGAGTCGGAGGCGGTGCTCTTGGCGGACGGCCGCGAGGTACGGGTGGAGGCGGCGCTCGGCTCACCAGGGCATCCCTTGGACGCCGAAGCACTAGCCGCCAAGCTGCGCGACCTCGGGGGCGAGCGTCTGGTGGGAGTGCTCGACGATCCTGACCGCCCGGCGAGCTCGCTGCTCGAGGCCGCGGGGCTCGGCTAGCGCGGATGGCCGCCGGCGGCCGGCCCTCCGGCGCGCTCGACATGACCGGCCTCTTGGTCGGCGCCGCCGCCATGTTCGCGGCCATGTACTCGACCCAGGCGATCCTGCCCGAGCTGGCGCGCGACTTCGCCGTCACGCCCTCGCAGACGGGGCTCACGATCTCGGTGGTCGTGGTGGCGGTGGCCGTGGCGGGCTGGATCTGGGGCCCGGTCTCCGACCGCATCGGCCGCAAGCGCTCGCTGACGCTGGCGAGCGGCCTGCTGGCGCTGCCCACGCTCGGCGTGGCGCTGGCGCCGAGCTTCGAGCTGCTGCTCTTCTTCCGCGCGGTTCAGGGGCTCTGCATGCCTGGGCTGATCATCGTCGGCGTCCCTTACGTGGCCGAGGTGTTCACCCCCGGGCTCGGCGGTCGCGCGATGGGCTACTACGTGGCGGCGCTCGTGGCGGGAGGCATCGTGGGGCGCGTGGGCGTGGGGCTGCTCACGGCCGCAGCGGGCTGGCGCTGGGCGCTCGGCGCGCTCGTGGTGCTGCCGGTAATCGCCTCGCTGCTCATGCGGCGCACGCTCCCGGAAGCGCCGCCGGCGCCGCACAGCGAGCGCCGGCGCTCGGCGGTCGCCGCGCAGCTCCGCAGCCCCGCCGTGCTGCGCCCGGCGCTCGCCGCCAGCGCGCTCTTCTTCACCTTCACGAGCACCTTCTCGTTCGTCACCTACCGGCTCGCCGAAGCGCCGTTTTACTACGGTGCCGTCACCACCAGCCTGCTGTTCGGACTCTGGGCGATGGGCGCGGCGGGACCGGGTGCCGGGCGACTCGCGGACCGCTTCGGCTGGCGAACCGTGGCGCTCACGGGGACGCTCCTCGCGCTGAGCGGCGTGCTGCTGTCGCTGCCGGCGCACATCGTGACCCTCGTGCCGGCGCTTGCGATGGTGGTGCTCGGCATGTTCACCGGTGTGACCGCCGCGCAGCTCGGAGTGTCGGAGGCCGGCGACGCGGACCGCGGCGCCGCGAGCGCCGTGTACTTTACGCTCTACTACGCCGCGGGCGCGCTCGCCGGCTTCGTCCCGGGCCTCGCCTGGCAGGCCTGGGAGTGGCCAGGGGTCGCCGGGCTTGCCCTCGCCGCGCTCGGCCTCGGCCTGGCCGGGCTGGCCCGGCCGGTTCGGCCCGCGGCGGCCGGCGCGTAAGCGGGGGGCTTCCGAGCAGCGGCTCCGTCGCCGGCACATTGCCACCATACCCCGACCGTGTCTGCATTCCCCGTTGGCGGTCAGCTCGACTTCGTGTACATGCCGAGCCGCGACGTGGCCGCGGAGATGGCTTGCCTCGCGAACGGGCTCGGCGGCGAGGTGGTGTTCGCGATCGAGGCCTTCGGCGCGCGGGTGGCGATGCTGCGGCTGGGCGAAGGGCCGCCCGAGCTGCTGCTCGCCGACCACCTCGAGGGTGAGCGGCCGGTGCTCGTGTACCGGGTGGCGAACCTCGACGAGGAGATGCGGCGCCTGGAGTCCGCCGGCGTGGACCCCGGGCCGCGCTTCGGGATCCCACACGGGCCGTGCTGCTCGGTGACGCTGAACGGCGGCCACCGGATCGCTCTCTACGAGCTCACGCGCCCGGAGACGACCCAGCGCTTCAGCGGGCGGCGGGACTTCTGATGAGCAGTGCGAACTGCAACGAGTTAGACCAGCACGCAAGCGGGGCCCTTGCGGGCCCCGCTCCCCTCGCTCAGTTTGGGTGCGTGCTCTACTGAGGCGTCGAATCAGTGCGGTCCGGCAGCGAGCCACCGGCACACGGGTTGCTGACCCCGCTGTCCGTTGCCGCCAGGAAGGGGTTGCCGGCGACGATGCCGCTGCTGGCCCCTGCGCTGGTGGTGATCGTCGCGCCCGGCCCGAACAGCGAGCATCCCTGCGGCGGCGCATTGCCCGGCCCGAACGTGTACGTGAGGTTGCCGTCGGCGTTGACGTCGCGCGGATCGCCCACGGTCGTCGGAATCGCAACCACCAGGCTCCACGCTCCGCCATTGGCCACATAGCCGCCGGTGCGCGTGGTTGTGTACGTGCAGGTGTCACCCGCCGGAGAGACGCATCCCTCCTGCGAAGCCGGAGCCGGAGTCGTGATCGGATCCGATGCCGAGGCAGTACCGGCGAAGGCGGTCGAGCTGACGAAGGCGGCCAGGCCGATCTTCGTCGCCTCGGGGCTGATGCCGCGCAGGTGCAGGCTTCGGAGCACGGAACCTCCTATGCGTGGCGGGCGTCGATTTCCCTGAGCGACCTCAGCCGGGCCGCGTGTGCCGTATAGGAGGGCGTCCCTGGCGGGACCTACTCCTCGACCCCAAAGCTATGCCCGCGCTCCCCGCGCGTTGTTACCGAGTTCCTGCGCTGCGGTGAAGTCGGTGTGAACCGTGCGGGGTGGTCGTCAGCGGCGCTTGCGCACCACGCTCACGAGCGCCGAGCGGCGCAGCCGGCGCCGGTCCGAGCGCACGGTCACCAGCACCCGGTAGCGGCCAGCACGCGCCGGACGCAGCTTGCCGCGGCGGCGAAGGCGGCCGTCCCACCGGGTGGTCACCGCGCCGGCGCGCGAGATGCAGGAGGAGCGCAGCTTGCGCACCGTGCGCCCCCTGCGCCGGATCAGCACGGCCACCCTCGCGGGCTGGCGCAGCCTCACCCTGGCCACGGCTCGCCGCTTCGGCGGCCGCAGCGCCCGCACGCGCAGCGCGCGCACGCGGCTCGCGATCTTCTGCCCGCGGCGGCTGGGCACCGACACCGGGCGGGCGGTGGTCTCGTACCCCGAGGTCACCCGGATGCGCGCGGCGCCGGGGCAGCCTGCGCGGAACAGCCCATCCGTGGTCTGGGTGCGTTCGTTGCGCCGCGGATCGTCGCTCTTGGACGCCACCGGCGCCAGGACCTGGGGATCGCTGGTGGCGAACACACGGGCGGGATTGGGCAGGCTCTCCAGGGGCGTGGTGGTGGGCGTGCTCTGCTGGGCGAGCGACATGCCCGTGGTGCCGATCATCGCCGCGCCCGCGGTAGCGCAGGCCACGGCCACCAGCCTGCGCCGCGGGCGGGGCAGGCTGGCGGTCATCGCCACTCCCCCCAGCAGTAGGAGCAGCACCGGCACCAACGCCCAGCCGCCGCCGCGCACGAAGTCTCCCCACGCGCCCATGCCGGAGCCCGACACGGGGCGCACCGGATCGGGGTCGCGCAGCTCGAGCGCCTCCACCTTGGCGGGGTCGTTGAACACCGGCTGGCGGCCGAAGGCCTCGAACTGCACGGGCTTGCCCGGCCGCACCGACCGCGCGCCCTCGATGCGGATCCCCTCCCGCACGAAGATCGGGACCGAGTCCGTGGTGACCTGTCCGCCGGACACGCGCAGCAGGCGGAAGCCGTGCCAGTAACCGTGATCCGCTCCCACGGGCCCCTCGGTGTAGAGCTCGCCCCCGGCGCCGCCGTCGACGTAGTAGGGCACGTCCCCGCGGCCGCGGTAGATGAACTGGCCCTTGATGTGCCCCAGGAGTACGCCGTCCACACCGCTGCGATCGGCTATCAGCTCGAAGCGCTGGTTGTCGGGGGCGCCGGTGGGCGAGGTGTTCTTGCCCATCACATGGGTGAAGCTGGTGGGTTCGATGTAGGACTGGTCGCGCGGGTCGCGCGTGGGCATGTGCATGACCACGAACACGGTCTTGTTGCGGCGCCGGCCCTCGTCGGCCTTGCGCTCCAGGAACTCCAACTGCGTGCGGTTGCCCTCGGCGTCGGGGAAGGCGGGGTTCTGGAAGGAGTCGCAGTCGCTGAGGCCCCAGCAGGAGTTGTCGAGGTAGATTAAGCGCGTGTCGCCCACGTCGGCCACATAGTGCGAGGAGGCGCCCGCGGGGTCGTTGCCGGGCCGTTGCGTGGGGTCGAAGCCCGGCTTGTCATAGGGCGCGGCGTCCCCGAACGGATAGGGGCGGTCCTTGAAGACCTCCTTGTAGTTGGCCAGGCTGCCCTGCACCGGCGGCGGGGTCAAGAGGCCGGCGGTGCCCGGCAGCACCCCGGGCGGGGTGGTGCGGTCGTGGTTGCCGATGCCCGGGAGGTAGGGAACCCCGACGCGGTCGTAGGCGGCCATGATCGACTTCCACATCTCCAGCTGGTCGACCGTGCCGTCGTTGTCCTTGTCGCCGGACATCGTGACCAGGGCGGGCCGGTAGCGGCTTGACTCCTCCACGATCCGCGGCAGCAGCGTGAGGCCGTCCTCGTCGTTCCAGTGCTCCTCGCCGTAGTGAACGAACAGCTGGCCTGGCCCGCTCGCGGGCGGCCACGGCCTGCCCGTAATGGACGCCTGAGCCGCTGGAGCGCAGGCGAGGGCGGCGAGCAGGGAGAGGAGCAGTAGCCGGCGCAAGCGAACGCAAGCCTGCACCAGTCAGGCCGCACGCGCAAGCGGCAACTGTCACCGTGCGGTTAAAGCGTGGCTCAGACCACGCGCAGCGAGATCTTCGGCGAGCGGGCGGGGAGATTGAGGCGGTCGCCGTAGGCGCCGGCGGTGATCCGGTACCTGCCGCGCGACAGGCGGGGCAGCCGCGCGGCGAACCGTCCGCGGCGCACGTACGGGTAACGGCTGGCCACCACCACCCAGCGGCCGGCCACGCTCCGCTCGAGCTTCACCTGGACGCGGTGGCGGTTGTCCCTCTTGACCGGGTTCACAGTGCCGCGCACCTTCACCACCCGGCGGGCTCGGGCGCGCTCCGGTGCCTCGACCGTCACCGCCGAGCGCACGCTCAGCCGTACCGGGCGCGAGACGAGCTCAGGCCGCGCGCCATCGCCCGCGAACCGGGCGCGGAGGCGGCGCGTGTAGTCCAGCGCCACGGGCACCGAGAAGGCGCCGTCGGCGGCGGTCACGGCGCTGGCCTGGGAGCGCCAGCCTCCCGCGTCGAGGGCCTGGACCTCCACGGTGAGCCCGCCGGGAGCGGAGCCGTCCGGGAAGGCCAGCCGTCCGGAGGCGGTCACGGGCTTGCGGTAAGCCGCGCGCGCGGTGCGCAGGCGCAGGGAGAAGCCCGTTCCCGTGGCCAGCTCAGAGGCGCGGGCGCGCAGCGTGGGCAGCTGGTCGAAGAGGGCGTTGCCGGGACACGACGTCGAGCACCCGTCGCGGTGACCGGAGATCCGGTCGAACGCCACGCGCCGGCCCGCGGGGTGGCGGTTGGACCCGCCGCCGGAGGAGACCAGGGTGACCTCTCCCTCCGTGGGCACCTGGTGCACCGAGAGCTTGTAGGCGAGCGTCTGGGCGATCGCCTCGAAGGTCTGTGGCGTGACGCGCTCGGTGGAGTGCGTGCCGATCGAGGCCACGCCGGTGGAAACCGAGTTCCAGCCCTGGGCCTGGGCGCCGATCACGGCCCCCTCGATTCCGCCGGCGCGGCCCTCGTAGATCGTGCCGAAGCGGTCGACGAGGAAGTTGTAGCCCACGTCGTTCCAGCCGAGGGTGTTGCGGTGGTAGTGCTGGATCGCGCGCATCACCTGCGGCGACTCGCCCGCCGTGTAGTCGTTGGTGGACACCGTGTGGTGCACGAAGGCGAGGTCCACGCGGCCATAGGAGGGGGCCGAGCGCGGCGCCTGGGCGCGCCACTGCGCGCGGGTGACCATGGCCGGGGCGCCGGAGGCGGGCGCCTGGGCCTGCGAGCGGGCGGAGATCCCCGCGGAAGGCTTCGCGACGGCCACCCCGTGTGCGCGCACGGCGCCGGGGCTGCGGCGCGCCCGCACCTGGAACGTGCGCGCGCCGCCCACGAAGGCGCCATCGGTGGCCTTCAGCTTGCCCGCGCCGTCGGGCGCGTGACCGCCGATTCCGGGAAGCTCCACCCACCGCGACCAGCGACCGCGGCGGCGCACGCGGACCTCCAGCGTGCCGGGGTCGGCCCCGCGCCAGCTGAGGCCGAGCAGGGTGAGAGCCCGGGGGGAGCGCATGCGCGGCGACACCACCCAGCGGCTGCGCGCCACGCGCGCGCCGCGCGGGCTGCGCAGGGGCACGTCGAGGGTCACCTGGCCGGGGCTCGCGGTCCCGGCAGACCTGCGCCCGAGCGCCCTCGAGCCGGGCAGGAGGCCCGCCACGGCGGCGCCCGCCGCTCCCATCAGCGTTTGTCTGCGCGTCCAATGACCCTGCATATGGAGGCAAGACACGGTAGCCAAGGGTTCGATTCGGTGGCGCCGGCCAATCGTCGCCGACACGTGTCTGTCACTGTTAGCGGCCGCATGGGCCGACAGAACAGCGACAATAAGGGACGCCGGGGCAAGCCCGGCATGCGTGGCGAGGCTCGCCGCTACAGCAAGCTGCCGCGCGAGGAGATCGACAAGATCGACTACAAGAACGTGACGCTGCTCCAGCGCTTCGTGACCGAGCGCGGCAAGATGCGCTCGCGCCGCGTGACCGGCCTCAGCCGTCGCGACCAGTCGAAGATGGCCCGGTCGGTGAAGCGGGCCCGCGAGCTGGGGCTGCTGCCCTACGTGGACGCCAGCAAGGGCCTGGAGCGCAGTGGCGGCCGCGGCCGCTCGCGCGACTAGACACCGAACCTACAAACGAGAATCATTCTCAGTAGGTTGGGCCCGATGCGAATGCGCTCGGGTCTCTCGCTCCTCGCGGCCCTCGTCCTCGCGGCGGCCGCCGGTTGCGGTGACGACGGGGGCGGCCGCTCGGGCCACGCGTCGCTGACGGCCGTTGCCACCACCACGCAGGTGGGCGACTTCGTGCGGCAGGTGGGCGGCGAGCGAGTGGACGTGGAGCAGATCCTCGAGCCCAACGCCGACCCTCACGACTACGAGCCGCGGCCGAGCGACGCGGTGGCGCTGGGGGACGCGGACGTGGTGTTCCGCTCGGGGGGCGACCTGGACGAGTGGCTGGACGAGCTGATCGACAGCGCGGGCGGCGACGCAGAGCCGGTCGAGCTGATCGACTCGGTCCGCACCATCCGCGGCGACGGCGAGGTGGACCCCCACTGGTGGCAGGACCCGCCCAACGCCGAGCGAGCCGTGAACGCCATCCGCGACGCCCTTGCCGAGGCTGATCCCGGCGGGCGAGACATCTACCGGCGCAACGCGGCCGCCTATGTCGTGCGCCTCCAGCGTCTGGATCGCGACGTGGCGGGCTGCATCGAGCGCGTGCCCCCGGCGCGGCGCAAGCTCGTGACCACCCATGACGCGCTCGGCTATTACGCCGACCGCTACGGCCTGGAGGTGGTGGGCGCGCTCATCCCGTCCCTGTCCAGCCAGGCGCAGCCGTCCTCGAAGGACACCGCCGAGCTGGTGGGCCAGATCGAACGGCTCGGCGTGCGGGCGATCTTCCCCGAGAGCTCACTGAACCCAAAGCTCGAGCGCGCCGTGGCGCGGGAGACGGGCGCCGCGGTGGGGGAGGCCCTGTGGGCGGACACGCTGGGCGCCCAGAGCTCGAGCGGCGCCACGTACCTCGACTCGATCCGGGCCAACACGGAGGCGATCGTGCGCGGGCTCACCCGTGGCGAGGCGGACTGCTCGTCCCCCGGGTGATTGGGCCGCGCGTTTGACAGCCCCGCGGGTCGATGCGAGCATCGCCCCGTGCAGGGGCTCTCACGACGCATCGTCCTAGGCTTTTCGGCTGCCGCCTTGTGCGCGGCCGGAGCCGTCCCCGCGTTCGCGCTCGGCGACGCCGGCCCGCGATCGCTCGTTTCCCAGTACGGCGAGGACGACGCCAAGCCCAAGGTCCGGCTCAGCGTCCGCGGAGGGCGCGGCGCACAGGCCGGCGAGGGGGTGCGCTATCGCTTCAGCGTACGCAACACCGGCCGCATCGCGCTCGCCTCGGTGCGCGTGTCCACGCGCCTGCCGCGGTCGTTGAAGCACCTGCGCGGAGGAAGCTTCCGCGCGGCCACGAGGACCGTGGTGTTCTCGCTCGGCCGCATCGCCCCGGGGCGCGTGCGGTCCCGGCTGATGGTGGCCCGAGTGGCCGAGGACTTCGAGGCCGACGGCCGGATCGAGCTGCGCGCGAAGGTCTCGGCCCGCCCCGCCTCCGACTAGCGCCGGCGCGTCAGCTCGCCGCGCGGCAGGTGGGGCACTCGCCGTGCAGCGTCACGTCGTGCGCGGCCACGGCGAAGTCCACGCGCTTGGACAGCCGGCCGATCGCACGCTCCAGCGCCTCATCCTCGAACGGCTCCACGGTGCCGCAGCTGTCGCACACGATGTGGTGGTGGTGCTCTCCGGAAGGGTGGGCCGGCTCGTAGCGCGCGATGCCCTCGCCGACATCGAAGCGCTTGACCAGCGACAGGCGCTCGAGCAGCTCCAGCGCCCGGTAGATGCTGGCCAGGCCCACGCCGCTGCCGTGGTCGCGCAGGACATCGGCCACCTCGCGGGCGGTCACCGAGCAGCCCAGTTCGGCGATCGCGGAGATCACCTCCGTGCGCGCGCCACTGGCGCGGTGACCGGCGGACGACAACGTCTCCAGCGTGTGCTCGGTCCAGGTGGCGTGAGAGGCGGTGACACTCACCCCCGCAAGGCTAGCCGTGCTATGCATCCAAACCCGTCGAGGGGCTAGGGTCACCGCGTGGCCGAGGTCTTCCGCACTCCGGACGAGCGCTTCGCCGGCCTGCCGGGCTACGGGTTCGAGCCCCACTACGCCGAGGTGGGCGGGCTCCGGATGCACTACGTGGACGAGGGCGACGGGGATCCGGTCGTCTGCTTTCACGGCGAGCCCAGCTGGGCCTATCTCTACCGCAAGATGCTCCCGCCGCTGGTGGAGGGCGGGCACCGGGTGATCTGCCCCGACCTGGTGGGCTTCGGGCGGTCGGACAAGCCCACCGACCGCGGCTGGTACTCCTACGACCGCCACACCGAGCAGGTGTCTGGCCTGCTCGCCGGGCTCGACCTCGACAGGGCGACCGTGGTCGTGCAGGACTGGGGCGGCCCGATCGGCCTGCGCTGGGCGGTGGAGCACGCGGACCGTGTCGCGCGGCTGGTGGTGATGAACACAGGCCTGTTCACCGGCCGGGTGTCGAAGGGCTTCATGGCGTGGCGCGACTTCGCCGAGCGCAACCCGGACCTGCCCGTGGGCTTCGTGGTCCAGGGAGCCACCTCCACCGAGCTTCCCGACGACGTGGTGGCGGCATACGAGGCGCCCTTTCCCGCGCCCGAGTCCAAGGCGGGGGCGGCGCAGTTCCCGTTGCTGGTGCCCACTGAGGAGGGCGCGCCCGGGGCCGCCGAGATGCTGGCGGTGATCGACGCCCTCCGGAGCTGGGACAAGCCGGCGCTCGTCGCCTTCTCGGACTCCGACCCGGTGTTCCCCTATCCGCGGTCAGGGGAGGAGTTCACCCGGATGATCCCCGGCGCGGGAGAACAGGTGCGCATCGAAGGCGCCTCCCACTTCCTCCAGGAGGACCGCGGCGACGTGATAGCCGCCGCAGTCCTCGACTGGATGAAGTCCTCCGGCTAGCTGCCCGCCGCCTCGAAGCGCTCGGAGACCTTCGCCCAGTTGACGGTGTTGAACCACGCGTCGATGTAGTCGGGGCGCTTGTTCTGGTACTTGAGGTAGTAGGCGTGCTCCCACACGTCCACGCCCAGAAGCGGCGTCTTGCCGTCGGTGATCGGGTTGTCCTGGTTGGGCGTGCCCACGATCGCCAGGCCGGAGCCGTCGTGCACCAGCCAGGCCCAGCCCGAGCCGAACTGGCCCACGCCGGTCTCCTTCATCTTCTCCTTGAAGTCGTCGAACGAGCCGAACGCGGAGTTGATCGCGTCGGCCAGCTCGCCGTCGGGCTCGCCGCCGCCGTCAGGCGACATCGACTCCCAGAACATCCCGTGGTTGAGGTGGCCGCCGCCGTTGTTGCGCACCGGGCCGCGCTTGTCGTCGGGCAGGTCCGAGAGGTTGGCGATCACGTCCTCGATCGGCTTGCCGTCCCACTCGGTGCCCTCCAAGGCGCCGTTGGCCTTGTCCACGTAGGCCTGGTGGTGCTTGTCGTGGTGCACCTTCATCGTCGCCTCGTCGATGTGGGGCTCCAGCGCGTCGTAGCCGTAGGGGAGGTCAGGTACCTCGTATGCCATGTCTCTCCTTCTTTTCAGTTGGTCGCCATCGAGTCTACCCCCTGGCCGATGGCCCTCAATCCGCCTTCGGCGGTGCGTCGATAGCCTGTTGCGATGCCATCAGCCTCCGGTGAGCGCCGCCGCCGGCGCACTCCAGAGCAGGCGGAGCGGGAGATCCACGGAGGAGTTCCTCCGCGATCGTCCCTTCCGCGACCTGACCATCGACGAGGTGATGGACCGCACAGGTCTCTCGCGCCCGTCCTTCTACGTCTACTTCCGCGACCGTCACCACCTGGCGCTGCGACTGCTGGACGACCTTGCGAAGCAGGTCTACGAGGAGAGCAACCCGTGGCTGCAGGGATCGGGTGAGCCGCCCGACGACATGCGGGCGGCGATCGAGGGGACCGTGGCGTTGCTGGCTCAGCACGGGGGCATGCTGCGCGCGATCTCCGACGCCGCCACCGAGGACGCCGAGGTGGAGCGTGCCTACCGCAGCATGGTCGACGGCTTCATCGACGCCACCGCCGCGCGAATCGAGCGCGACGTGAGGGCGGGTCGCGCCGGGCCGGACGACCCGGAAATGCTGGCCGCCGCACTGGTGTGGATGAACGAGCGCTACCTGCTCCAGAACCCGGTGCCCGACACGCCCGAGGACAGGCGTCGGGTGACCGACGAGCTGACGCGCATCTGGATGTGCGCGATCTACAACCGGTGAGGCGCGGCCCTCAGCGCTTCGGTCCGATGAATTCGTCCAGGCGGGCGACATCTGCCTTGCGTGACACGTAGATCGTGTGCGGCGCCCGCGTGCAGCGCACCCCGACGAGTGCGCAGGCGGCTTGGAAGATCCCCAGGATGTCCTCGGATCGGTTGCTGAACGAGTAGCGGGCGCATCGCCAGTTGGTGCCGGTGTTGATGAACCGACAGCCATCCGAGTGGATCAAGCCTCGGAGCAGAGGTTCAGGCGCCTTTGTTACCAAGTCGCGCTGCCACTCCGCCAGAACTATCGGACGCTCGTGCTTCCGCCCGGGGCCGTGCTGGGGAAAGAGGCACGGCCAAGACCGGCTGTAGGCCGAGACTTCCACACTCGAAGGATCATCCTGCGGCTTCGCGTAGCCCCCCGATTTCAAGGTACGACCGACTCGGTTTCGCGGCACGACGGCCTCCATGGCGGCTTCGCACTCGTCGACGATCCCTGGGTAACGAAGGTCGAGGACGATTCGCAGTCTCCACACCTTCCGCCGATGCTCGGACAGGCAGCCATCACCGAGGTAGAGCCCGAGCAGGTACACATAGGCCTCAGGCAGCTCGGTGTACCGGTGGACGCCCTGGTTGCACCTAGGGCAGGATCCAGCTGCCCGTCTGAGCGCCGTAGGCGAAAGCCCGTCAACCCAGCCGCGAACCGTGGAACGCGGCAGCCCGGTCAGCCGTGAGATCCGCAGCGCAGAATGGCCTGCGTCGCGCAGCTTGAGTACGGCTGCGACCTCATCGGCAGAACGCACTGGAACTCCGGAGCAACAGTGCGGGCGAGAGGAGTCGAACCTCCACGCTCTTTCGAGCACACGGTTCTGAGCCGTGCCTGTATACCAGTTTCAGCACGCCCGCTTGAAGCGAGATATTAGCCGCAAGCCAGCCTGCGCTTAGGGCTCCCCTCATACGAACGCATGTTCGCAGTTGGGGCGGACAGAATTCAGTTCAGGGTGCTGATCGCGGCCACCAACGCGGCCACGGCTCGCTCCAACCCCGCCGCCGCCTCGGCCACATCAGGCACCGCGTCGCGGTCGGCCAGCAGACCGAAGCCCACGGTGCCGTCGTAGCTCACGATGCCGATCGACAGCGCCTGGTTGCGCGGGTTCAGCGGCACGGCGGGGAACACCTCGCGCAGCGGCACCCCGTCGAGGTAGAAGGTCTGCTGGGGGCCCGGCACGTTCGACACCACGAGGTTGAACAGGCGCGGACCGCTCATCGCGCGCACCGCCAGCGAGGAGACGATCGGCGGCGCCAGGCCGGTGGCGCCCACGATCAGCGCGCCCGCGCGCACCTGCGCCGAGCCCTTGGCGGCGGTGGTCACCTCGTTGATCGCCCGGACGCGGTCGAGCGGCTCGCCTGTCAGGGGCAGGTCCACGAACACGGTGGAGATGCGGTTGCCCAGCTCGCTGCGGTCCTCGTCGGTGCGCACCGATACGGGCACCAGCGCGACCGCGCGGTCAGGCGCGCCGGGCCCGAGGAACTCCGACAGCATCAGCGAGACGGCCGCCAGCAGCACGTCGTTCACCGTGGCGCCGGCGGCGTGGCGCACGGCCTTCACATCCTCCAGCGTGCAGCGCGCCAGCGCCAGCCGCCGCTCGCGTCCGATCTCGGCATTCAGCCTCGTGTCGGGCGCCTGCGGGCGCACGCGCGCCAGCTCGCCCACCACGCCCGCCGCGCTGCGCGCCTGGCGGGCGTAGGTCCGCGGATCCACGGTCCGGCCCGCGGCCTCGCGGGCCAGCTTGCGCGGCAGGTCGAGCTGTGCGGCCGCGATGCGGGCCAAGCCGTCGAGCCGCAAGGCGCTGCGGCGCTCGGACGGCTCGCGGGGCTCGGGCGGCGGGATGTCCAGGCCCTCGGGGGTGGGGTCGAGGATCACGGTGCTCACATCCACCGCGGCCAGGCCGTCGACCAGCGCGTGGTGCATCTTGGCCACGATCGCCGAGCCCCCGCCCGCCAGCCCCTCGACCACGGTGAGCTGCCACAGCGGGCGGTCGCGATCCAGGCGCTCGGACAGGACCTGGCCCGCCAGCTCGCACAGCTCGGCGTCGCCGCCGGGGGCGGGCAGCGCCACCCGGCGCACGTGCCGCTCGGCGTCGAATGACTCGTCCTTCACCCAGACGGGGTTGGCCAGGCCCAGGGGCGCTCCCTCGAGGCGCATCGTGTAGCGGGGAAGCAGGTGCAGCCGCTCGCGCAGCCGGCGCACCACGGCCTCGCGCGAGACCTGCCCTTCGAAGACGCAGATGCCGCCCACGTGCATGTGCACCGGGCCGCGCTCGGCCTGCACGGCCGACAGGTCCGCGGGAGAGAGGGGCTCCGACACGCGGCGGCGAGCCTACCCGCCGCCCACGAGCTGCAGCTGGCCGTACAGGCAGCCGATCAGCTGCTCGGTCACGTCCGGGTCGAACTGGCTGCCACCGTTGCGCACCAGCTCCGAGACCGCCTCGGCGTGGCCCATCGCTGGGCGGTAAGGGCGGTCCGAGGTCATGGCTTGGTAGGCGTCGCAGGCCAGGATCACGCGCGAGCCGATGGGAATGTCGGTGCCGGCGATGCCGTCGGGATAGCCGCGGCCGTCCCAGCGCTCGTGCTCGTGGCGCACGATGCGGGCCACGCCGCCAAGGCCCGGGATGGTGCGCAGGATGCGCTCGCCGATCACCGGGTGCTCGCGCATCGTCGTCCACTCCTCGGCGTCGAGCTTGCCCGGCTTGTGCAGGATCTGGTCGGGGATCGCCACCTTTCCGATGTCGTGGAGAAGCGCCGCCGTACGCACCGCCTCGATCTCCTCCGGGCCGAGACCGAGCTGGCCGCACACCGAGGCGGCCAGCTGCACGACGGCATCCGAGTGCTCGCCCGTGTAGCGGTCGCGCTCCAGCAGCGCCATGGCCAGGGCGGTGATCGCGTCGCGCTGGGGCTCGGGCTCGGGCACGCCGGTCTCGGGCTCGTGCAGCTCGATGCGGGAGCCGCCGAGTGCGCGGGCGCGGTCCAGCGCGGCGCCGGCCGCGGCGGTCAGCTCCTCCGAGCTCATCCCGTGGCGGTAGCCCGCCAGCCCTACCGAAACCGACACGCTCTCCACCGGGCCGGCCGAGGTCTCCTCCAGCTTGAGCAGGATCCGCTCGAAGCCAACTCGGCTGTCGGCGCCGGAAGTCTCGGGCAGCATCACGAGGAACTCGCCGGCGCTCGCCCGGGCCGCGACGTCGGTTGAGCGCATCGCACCCCTGAGCACGCTGCTCATCGTCTTGAGCACGTCGTCGGCAATGCCCCGCCCGTGGCGGGCGCAGATGGTGCGGAACCCGTCGACGTCGAGCACGGCGAGGGTCAGCGCGCGCCCGTGGCGGCGCGAGCGCTCTACCTCCTCATCGAGGCGCCACTCGAACGCCGACAGCGTGAGCAGGCCGGTGAGCGTCTCGCGAACCGTGCGCAGCTCGATGTCCCTTTCAAGGGCGACGATCCTCTGTCTCGCGGCGGATAGCTGATGTTCCAGCTCACCTTGCCGCTGCCGGTGGCGGAGCACGGGTGCGATCTCAATTTCGGCATCCCGAGTTTGCGGCTTTAGAAGTGGGTGCGCGGCGTGGACGTGGCGCGTAGCCGTTTGGCTCAGCCGGACGGGCGGCGGCGCGGCGAGGTGCCGAACACGTAGTCCCACCACGGGGCGCTCACGCCGAAGCCGCGCGTGTCGTCCTGGAAGTGGTGGCGCATGTGCAGCTCATACAGCAGGCGGCCCACCCGCGTGCGCGGCATGCGGTGGTGCAGGTGGTAGTGGGTCATGTCATAGACCAGGTAGCCCGCGAGGAAGCCGGCGCCGAACAGGTAGGCGCCGGGCGCACCGAGCACGAGCCAGAACACGCCCACGAGCGCGGCCGAGAGCGGCACGCTTACCGACGGCGGCATGACCAGCCGCATCGGATCGTTCGGGTGGTCGTGGTGCACGCCGTGGATGATCCAGTGCAGCCTGGCTCCGATGCCCTTCTCGGGCTCGAGGTGAAACACCACCCGGTGCATCCAGTACTCGAACAGCGTCCAGAAGGCAAAGCCGCCGGCGAGCCACGCCACCGCGGGGAGTACCGGGGTGTTCTCCTGGCCCAGGGCGAACAGGACGGCGATCGCCGGCCCGAAGATCAGCGGCGGGACGCTGTGGTGCACGCGCGAGAGACGGTCCAGCAGATCCGAGTCGAACATACGCGGAGAGGCCAGCAGGGTCTCGCTCCGGCGCATCTCCATGACTGAAATGTACAAAACGCCGGGGCGCGCTCAGCGGGAAAGCTGGCGGGAAAGCTGGCGGCGCGCCGCGCGCCCCGTCCAGACCGAGCTCACGTACTCCAGCCCGAAGCCCGCAGCGAAGCCGTAGACCACGACGCCCGGGAGGCCGGCAGGACCGCGCGCCGCCTGGCTGAACACGAACGCCAGCAGGAAGGCCGTGGCCAAGCCCACGAATGCCAGTTCCGCGTACCGCCTTGTGATTCGGATGGTCTTCTCGTTCATGTACCGCCATGGTCGGCTCAGCGGCCCGCGGCGCTGTGACCGGCGCGTGTCCCTTCTGTGAAAGGGACGTGAACGAAATTGCAGAAAGGCCCTGCAAAGCGGGTTGCTCGCGTCGCCGGGCCGGTAGAGTCGCGCCCCATGCCGGGAGCGGTTGCCGTACCCGCGAGTGCCACCGGCCGCCGTATCGGCGCGGCCCTCATCGACCTCCTCGTGTACTCGGTGCTGTCGCTGGCGGTGTTCTTCGCGCTCGCCGACCAGGTCGAGGCCGGGCTGCTGTCGGGGTCCAACGCCCACATCACCGTCGGCGACACCACCTGGCTCGTCGAGGGCGGCGACGCGGTGCGTTACTACCTGCTGTGCCTGGTGGTCGGGGTGGCCTACTTCGGGCTGCTTCCGGGCCTGAGCTCCTGGACCCCGGGCAAGCTGATCACCGGCGTGCGCACGGTGCGGCCCGACGGCCGCCGCGCCGGACTCGGCCGCAACGTGCTGCGCCCGCTGCTGTGGGTGGTCGACGGCTTCCCCTACTTCCTTCCAGGCCTCGTGGGCTTCGTGCTGGTGCTGGCCCGTTCCGACCGCCGCCGCGTGGCCGACATGGCGGCCGACACCTATGTGGTCCGGCGGGAGGAGGTGGGCCTGCCGGTGGATCCCGCGGGCGCGGCGCACCCGCAAGCCCAGGCGGGTCCCGCCGCGGGGTGGTACCCCGACCCGCAGGCGCAGTCGGGGCTGCGCTGGTGGGACGGCATGCGCTGGACCGAGCACACCCAGACGGGCTGAGTCAGTCCAGCTCCACCAGCAGCGGTGCGTGGTCGGAGGGCTTGGGACCTTTGCGGAAGTCGCGGTCGATGCCGCAGGCGGTCAGCCGGTCGGCCAGCCGCGGGCTGAGCAGCGCGTAGTCGATCCGGAGGCCCATCTTGCGGTGGAAGTGCCCCTGGCGGTAGTCCCACCAGGTGAAGCCCACGTCATCGGGGTGCAGCTCGCGATAGGCGTCGCGCAGGCCCGCGGCCACGATCCGCTCGAGGCGGTCGCGCTCCTCGGGCGTCACGTGGGTGGCGCCCGCGAACGCGGCGGGGTCGTACACGTCGATGTCCGCTCGCGTCACGTTGAGGTCGCCCGCGAGCAGGTCCAGCTGAGGCGCCCGCTCGGCCAGCGCGTCGAGGAAGGCGAGCTTGCCCTCGAAGAACGGTGAGTCCACCTCGCGGCCGTTGGGCACATACACGCTCGCAACCCTCATGCCGTCGACGGTCGCCTCCAGGTAGCGCGCCTCGTCGGCGTCGGGCTCGCCCGGGAGGCCGCCCCGCACCTCCTCTATCTCGCTGACGGTGGGAGCGAGGATCGCCACCCCGGCCCAGCGCCCCGCGGAGTGCTCGATGCCCTGATAGCCGGCGGCCTGCAGCTCGAGGTGGGGGAAATCGGCGACCTCGGTCTTGGTCTCCTGTAGGCACAGCAGCGCGGGGCGGTGCTTCTCCAGGAACTCCAGCACGCGCGGCATGCGCACCTTCAGCGAGTTCACGTTCCAGGTGGCGAGCTTCACGGCAGCCGAGATTAGGCTGGATCCGCGGTAGGGACTTGCGTGCTCGCGACGAAAGTTCTTGGCAAAGCGCAACTTTTCCTGCAACAGTGCGTTCTGCACCACAGTCAAAGTGCCGAGTTCCCGTGGTCATGCCACGGGGATCGGGGGACCCGAGTAAGTGGGGCGAATCGCCGTGAGATCACGGCGTAGCGCGACTTCCAAGCGCGAGCCCGTCAGCTAACCCCGTAGGCCCTACAGGAAGGGAACGACTATGGACATCGCTCGTCGGGATCTGGCCTCCTCGGAGCTGTGGCAGCGCTCGCTCGAGCGCTCGCAACGGCGACGCGCGCTCGTAGCGGAGGCACGCAAGCAGATAGCGCTGCGAAAGCATGCGGCGATCGCAATGGCCACGGCCATGCTCGGTGGACAGGCGGCGCCGACGGCGCTGGCGGCCGCGGGCTCCAACTCGGGCGACGGGGTGGCGGCCCAGTCCGCCCGCGCCATCGAGATCAAGGAGGGCGGCCTTCCGCTCAAGCTCGGCAGCGAGGGTGAGCTCGTGTCCGCCGTCCAGCGTGCGTTGCAACTTCCCGCCGACGGCATCTACGGCCCGCAGACCGAGGCGGCCGTGCAGCGGTTCCAGACCGCTCGTGGCCTGCTCGCGGACGGCGTGGTGGGTCCTGCGACGTG
>Ga0209587_1000183_pt1 | contig 30741 bp, 27 predicted proteins | sample NGEPerD_2_FD_184512 | JGI IMG/M metagenome (GOLD analysis project Ga0209587, IMG submission 184512) | Arctic peat soil microbial communities from the Barrow Environmental Observatory site, Barrow, Alaska, USA - NGEE PermafrostL1-D... | ecosystem: Environmental > Terrestrial > Soil > Wetlands >...
GTCCACTCAAAGCGATGGTCGCGATGACGCAAGGCTCCGGCTGGAAGGTGCTCGAAGCGACCGTTGTACTCGCGGTTGGGCGTCGTGATCACGACTCCACCCGGCCGGGCCAGCTCCAACAGCAAGCGTTCGAACGTCGCAAGGCGGGCGTGGTCGAAGTGTTCGATGACCTCGACCACGGCAGCGGCATCGAATCCCTGGATCCTCTTGTCTCGGTAGGTAAGGGAGCCGTGCAGCAACTTGACGCGTTCTCTTTGCCGCGGTGCGAGGCGGTCGAGATGAAGACGCTCGGTGGCGATCTCGAGAAGCCGGTATGAGACATCCAAGCCGACGATCTCCTCGAAGGACGGATCCTTCATGAGAACAGCGATGAGCTTGCCCTCTCCACAGCCGAGATCCACCACCCTTTTCGCGCCGAGTCCACGAAGGGCCGCCACCACCGATCCGAGGCGAGCCTCGTTGAGGCTGAGCCGCCTCTCCACGGCCTCTTCCTCGGCCCCCTTTGAGTCCTCTTTGTCGTCGAGCTCGGGTTCCTCTTCCGAGACCAGGCGTTGCAGCGCTTCCCTGGTGAGCCGGCCTCTGTAGCGAAGATAGCGACGGGCAATCTCTTCTCGGTGCGGATGGGCAGCGAGCCACCCCTCGCCGTGCCGTAGTAACTTCTCGACCTCGTCGTCGCCGATCCAGTAGTGCTTGGCGTTATCGAGGACGGGGATGAGCACGTATAGGTGACCGAGGAGTTCGGACAGACGGCGCTCGGAGGTCAGCTCGACGGTGTAGTAGGGGCTTTGTCCCCAGTCCGGAAAGCGCTCGCGTCAAGATGATGACCCTTCATCTGCACCTCATACCCCAGTGGTTCGAACAGTCGCCTCAGTAGCGCTTCTCCACCTCTGCTCGGCAGTACGTGGATCGTTGCGTGGAGCGGGATGGCTTTGTTGACGAGATCGGGCTTGTCGGTGCAGCGCCCTGCAAGAGCGCTTCCAAACACGCGCGAGATTGCGGTGCTCATGAAGGACGAGGCCGCGTACGGGCGGTCGTTGACGTATTGGTCGAGCGTCCCAGGCCCCCGCCGGCGGACGAGGCCGATCGGATCCACTTCGAGAAGAAGCGCCGCCGTGCACCGGTCATCGTCCGCTTGCTCATAGAAGACGTGAGCTTTGCCGAAGGACAGCTCGAACGACTGGACGCGGGCCGGGTTCTTGTGCAAAAGGTAGCCGAGATCGGTTGCCGGCCTGTGAGTGGTGGTGATCGTCAGCAGCAAGGAGTCCTCCGGGTCGGGGTTTTGCAGCAGCCGAGTCTAAGACCCTTACATGAGGCGGAGAGCTAACCGCCCGGCCGTCGAAGGGCGCCGAGGTAGACGCCGACCAGTATCACGATCGAGCCCGCCGCAAACACACTTGTGATCGCCTCGTCCAGCAGCCACGCCGACAACACGATGCCCACGAGCGGGACAAGCACGAACTCATACGAGGCCGCACTCGCCGACCATTTACCGAGCACGTATAGATAGAGGGCAAAGACGCCGACCGACCCGACGATCACGAGGTACGCTTGCGCCCACCACGTTGAGGCATCGCTTGGGATCACGTATGACTCATCGAAAACCGGCATTAACAGGAACAGGAACATGGACCCAACTGCCATGCCAACGGCGTTCATCGCCGCCGGGTGTGTGGCCGGGGTTCCCTTGACCACTATGGCTCCCTCCGCGGCGCAAGCCGCGCCCGCGACGATAGCCAAGAGCGACGTTATTGGGACTCCCTCTTCGATGCCGCCGCGCAGGATCACCCCAGTCCCGCCGACCACGAGTGCTGCGCCGACCAAGCCGGTCCAGCGGAATAGCTCCTGGCCCTGGGCCAGTGCCAATAGGAAAGTGAGCAGAGGCACAGTCGCGAGAAAGACCCCGGCGAGCCCTGCAGGGGCCTCCTGCAACCCCCAGTACACGAACCCGAAGAAGCCCCCGAACGTTAGCCCTCCGTACAGCACCGACCCCACCAGGGCACGCCCACGAGGAAATCTCACGCGAAGCGCCCTCGCGATGATCGTGAAGATCAGCGCCGCGAGTAAGAAACGCGAAGCGGCCGCCCACAAGGGGTCGATATCGGGCTCGAGGAGCACGTACTTGATTGCAACCACGTTGCCGCCGGTCGTGACAACCATCATGATGAATGCCCCGGGGGTGGCCCAATCGGGCCCAGCTCGGACATCTCCCAGCTGTTTCACCGGCCGACAGTACCCGAGCCCTGCAAGAGTGGCGAGGTTGGCGGCTGCCCACTAGTGTCGCAGCCCCCTGGTAGATTTGATCTTATGGAAGCTCAGGCGTGGACCGCGATAGGACTTCTGGCGGCGACCCTTCTGGGAGCGCTGTTCTACCTCGGCAGCCGGATCGACTTGATGGGGGGCAAGATCGACTCTGTGGGAGCCCGGCTGGACTCTCGCATCGACGGCCTGGCCGGGCGGATCGACTCCCTTGGGGGCAGGCTCGACTCTCGCCTCGACGGTCTTACCGGGCGCATGGACACCAATGATTCCCGCTTTGACACCCTCGACTCGCGCATCGACACCCTCGACTCCCGCTTCGACACCCTCGACTCCCGCTTCGACACCCTCGATTCCCGCTTCGACGATAGCGACTCCCGCTTCGAGGGCGTCGGCCTTCGCTTCGACGGCCTCGACCTCCGCATGGACGGCCTGACTGCTCAAGTGAGAGACCAGGGAAGAGAGCTTGGCTCAGAGATCTACGAGCTGGGGACCAAATTGGACGAGCACTCTTAGTGCACCTCCCCGTCAATACGGTCGCATTCGAGCGCCCCTGCATCCCCGCTCGCGTCGTTACTCGTCGCTCACGTACCCTCCGGGTACGCTCACTTCTCGCGCCTAGCGACCAGGGCGCAGTGACGCTCTCGGTGCTGACCGTATTTCCGGTGCGGAGCACGAGGCGCCATACCGGCTGAGTGCATCGGTGGTCAGCAAGCTCCACCCGCGTTTTGCGTGGGTGGATCGCCGGTGAACGAACCACCGGCATTCTAGGGTCAGGGCGCTGATGAGAAGCGCAGAGATCGTGCGCCACAGGATGCACAGCCAGCACTTGTGGGGGCACCCGCTCGAGTCGCCAGAAGAAGTCGTTCGCCGGCTTGGAGCACTCCAGGCTCAGGAGTATGCCTATGCAAAATGGTCGGTGGCTCAGCGCGCCGCCGGTGTCGATGAGGCGGCGATGGATCAGGCGCTCGCCATCGGCACCATACTCCGGACTCACCTTTTGCGGCCTACCTGGCATTTCGTGTTGCCCGAAGATATCCGTTGGCTGCTGAAGGTCAGTGCACCGCGCGTGAACGCCCTCAATGCCTACTACTACAGGCAACATGGGCTCGATGACGAGCTCTTTGCCACAAGCAACGCGACGCTCGCCAACGCGCTTGAGCCAGGTGGTCACCTCACGCGCAAGGAGCTCGCGATCGCGCTCGGGAGGGCGGGAATCCTAGCTAGCGGTCCGCGGCTCGGCATGATCATGATGCGCGCGGAGTTGGATGCCGTTATCTGTAGCGGAGCTCCCCGAGGCAAGCAGCAGACGTACGCCCTCCTGGACGAGCGGGCGCCCGAGGCCAGAACCATGGACACCGACGAGGCTTTGGCCGAGCTAACGCGGCGCTACTTCACTTCCCGGGGCCCGGCCACTCTAAAGGACTACCTGCGATGGTCGAGCCTTACTGCGACCGAGGGCAAGGAAGGACTCTACGCGATCGAGTCCGAGCTCGGACGCGAGGTAATTGATGGACGCACCTTCTGGTTCGTGACGCCATCGTATAACGCAAAGAAGCTGGTCAATGTCGTCGATCTAGTCCAGGGCTACGACGAGTGCATCATGTCTTATAGCGAGAGCAGGGACGTCCTTCTTGCGGGCGCGGCGAAACTCGCAGGCACCCATAAGGTGCAGCCCTTTTTGCACGCAATCCTGCTCGACGGCCGTCTGATCGGGCACTGGAAACGCAGTCTCGAGAGAGGCTCCGTTGCTATCGAGACATCGTTCTATAGGCCACTCGATCGAGCTGAGATGGCCGCGCTCGATTCCGCCCTCGAAAATTACGGGCGCTTTGTGGCGAGGCCCGTTGCGCGGTTCTGAAACGGGCCCTTCTTTTTCCACGCTGCGTCGCTTGCAAGGACTGCGGGTGTGAGAGCCTTTCCGTTACGGAGCGCTTAAAGGAAGCGTCACTGCGGGCCCTTCAAGATCTCTCGGCGCGGCGACGAGGTCCAAAGTTCGCCGAGTGTTCTGCGCAGTTCCGGCGCGATCCCTCCCACGCCCCACCGAGCTTCTCCGCTAGCGGTGACCGGCACCACTCCCCGGACCGCGCTCGTGACGAAGACCTCGGCGGCTTCACTCAGCTCGGCGAGCTCCAAGGGGCGTTCCTCGGCGTCGAACCCCAACGACCAGGCGAGCTCCAGCACGCGCGCTCGCGTCACTCCGGGCAGAATGCGACGGTCGGCTGGAGGGGTCGTGATTCGGTTCGCGAACACTGCGAAGAGGTTGCCGGTCCCCGTTTCCAGTATCTCGCCGTCGTCGTCGACGATCACGAGCTCCTCCCCGGGCTCGAGCCCTGCTCCCATCTGTTCGATGAGGCGCCGGTCCCTCCACTTGTGAGCCCCCAGGCCGCCCGTCACCGTGACCGGCCTGAGCCTGAGACCGGTTCCCGTGAGGGCGTTGAGCACATGGTGAACGGTGGGCCCGATTTCGGTGCGACAGCACAGTCCGCTGGACGTTGGCCATATCGCCACCCTTAGGCGGGCGGCTTGGTCAAGTGGAATGGTTCGCTGCGCCGATTCCATCGCCGGGCGAAGCTCCGCCGGCAAGGGGCGGTCGTAGAGGCGGGTGGCGCTGCGATCGAGTCTTTCGAGATGAGCTTCGAGCTCCACCACGGTGCCGTCGATCACGAGCATGGTCTCGATCAGGCCCAGCCCGACGTCGGGCTGGTTTGTGATCACGCTCGCACGAGGTGATCGGCGGACTCGGCAAGCCGCGAGCTGGCGGCCTCGATGAGCGGCGACGCCTTCGTGAAGCACTCCTCGAGTTCGCCTTCGGGGTCAGAGTCCGCCACGATCCCGCCGCCGGCCCCGAGCCAGATGCGACCGTCGCAGATCTCGAACGTGCGAATGGCGACGTTGAGCTCGAGCCCGGCCACGGGGCTCGAGTAACCGATGGCGCCGGTGTAGACCTCACGCGCGCTGCTCTCGAGCTCGGCGATCAGCTCCATCGCTCTGATCTTGGGCGCCCCGGTAACCGAGCCGGGAGGAAAGGTGGCCCTCAGCAAGGCGGCGTCATCGATCTCCTCCCGAAGCTTCCCCGTCACGGTCGTAACCAGGTGCCACAAGCCGGGGTGAGGCTCCGGGCGCGCCAGCGAGGGAACCCTGATCGAGCCCGGCATGCACACCCTGCCGAGGTCGTTTCTCATGAGGTCGGTGATCATGACGTTCTCGGCCCGGTCTTTGGCCGACGCCTGCAGAAGTCTGCGATGGTGAGTCTCTGCTCCCTGAGACGGACGGCGAATCGTGCCTTTGATGGGTTTGCTCGACACCGCTCGCCCGGCTCTGTGAAGGAAGAGCTCGGGGGAGAGGCTCGCCACGCTCGCCTCCGGAGAGCTTACGAAGGCGCCGTAGGGAGGAGACAGGCGCTCAGCGCAGGCGCAGAACAGGTCGAGCGGATCACCGGAGAAGGCAGCCTCCAGTCGCAGGCAGAGGTTTGCCTGAAAGATGTCGCCCGCCCAGATGTGATCTATGCAGCGGGACACCGCGGCGCGATGGCACTCATCAGTGGGGTCCGAGTTGAAGTTCCCGAGCCCGTATGCGCGCCCCGCCTCGGGCTCCGATTGCAGCCGGGCCTGCAGAAGTTGAAGTCTGCGGTCAAGGAAACCAGCGCGCTCCGGCGTCCACAGCGCCTCGAACCACCACTGATTGCTCTCAAACTCGTAACGCAGCACGTGGTCGTAGTAGGCGAGGCCAAAATGAGGGATGGCCACGGGGCGCGGCGGAGGCGGGGGGAGCTTCTCGATAAGACCGCCGAGCTGATAGCCGAGGTAGCCGAACCACCCCCCACCCACGGCCCCCTTTAGCGCGCCCTGCACGGCCGGCAGCCTGCTCAGCGCAGCAAAGGGATCGTCCGAGGGGGCGGCCACGGCGAGCGGCTCCGACGTAACGATTGCGCCCCCTCCAGCCCATCGGCCCACCAGTGCCACGGGGCGGCGATCATTCCGGAGGGAGCGCAACACCTCGGGCGGAGTGAGGTTGGATTGAAGCGTTATGCGCCTCAGCTGTGACTGTTTCACTGCTGGGCGCGGGTTCTGGCGTAACGGTCGCTCACGCGCGCCTCGGTGCTGCGGGCCGGAACCAAAGTGCGCAGCACTTAGATTCCGGGCAGGGCAAAGCCTCGAGGCTCGATTGCGAACTCTGTCCCCGCATCGAGCAGCGCGCCGAAGAAATAGTCTCCGTAGGAGCGGTCGCAGCTCAACAGATAAGAGCAGACCCCGTCGCGATCGTCGCGCACCAGCTCGACCGTGAGCTTTGCGACCGACGTTCGGAGCGCGGCCCCAGTGGGCGTGACGGCATCCGAGAGGTCGATGCCGCAGAGCTTTGACAGAACCTCCGGCGCCCGGCTCCCGGTGAGACGGACGAGCGTGCGTCCGTGCGTGATGTCGAGCACCGTGGCGAGCTCCCCTTCCGGGGCTCGCTTCCTGATTTTGTCGATCAGGCGCGGCGCGCCCCCGGGGGCCGCATACAGCGTCCATTCCTCGGGCCGGCAGGCGGTAGTGAGCACGCCGCTGAACGTACGGGAGGCTCTTCCAAAGGGGGTCTTCAGCAGGTCCGCCACCGCTCGCGATGCCGCCGCCCTCACCAGAACCTTGGTGAGCGGCATGCAATCGATGAGCTCGAGGGCTACCCCCTGAGACGTTCGAGAGGTTTGGGAGACCTCCCATCCCCCAACCTCCTCCGTACCCCCGAAGGTGGGGATGGGGCTGCGGGCGACGGCTGCAGGCCTAGCCACGAAGCCTCTGCCCCTCGGGATCGAAATGGGCAAGGTGCGAGGTGACCACGGCCCGCGCCCGGCCCCCGGTGGGGAGCACGACGGTGAGCTCGGTTCCCGGCTCGGCGAGGTGCGGAGCGACCTGCCCGAGGCAAATCGGGCGTCTGAGCGTGGGAGACATGCGGCTCGAGGTTATCCGTCCGGCGATATCGCCGTCGTGGACGATCTGGCTGCCCTCAGGCGGAACGATCGTGACGTCCTCCGGCGTCAACCCCACCAGCTTGGGCCAGTCGCTGCGCTCCGCCTGCCACACGAGCTCGGGTTTGCCGGCGAAATCCTCCTTGTCGAGCTTGATGGCCCAGTCGAGCTCGGCGGAGTAGGCACGAGTGAGGCCGTCGGTGTCCTGGCCCACGATCAGGTGGCCCTTTTCGAGGCGAAGGATGCGCTGCGCCTCGATCCCAAAAGGAGCGATTCCCAGATCCGAGCCCAGCTCCATCAACGACTCCCACACGTGCAGTCCGTAGGAGGAAGGCACGTGCAGCTCGAAACTGAGCTCGCCGGTGAAGCCGATCCGCCACATGAGGCAGTCGTCCACTCCCGCCACTGTCCCCGTGCGAACGCGCATATAGGAGAACGCTTCGGCGGAGAGATCGACGCCCTCGACAAGGCGTTCCAGAAGCGTGCGCGACTTGGGGCCGGCCACGTTGATGCTGGCGAAGTCGGAGGTCACCTGGGTGATGTGCACCCGCCACTCAGGGTGTTCGGTCTGCAGCCAGCTCTCGGCCCACTCCAGGAGCGAGTCGGCGCCCGATGAGGTGGCGGTCATGAGGTAGCGGTCGTCTGCAAGCCTGCCGGTGACCCCGTCGTCGAGCACCACACCGTCCTCGGCGCACATGACGCCGTAGCGGACCGAGCCGACGGCTAGCTTGGCCCACTTGTTCACGTAGAGCTGGCTCAAGAGCTTGGCGGCTTCGGGGCCGCGCAGGTCGAACTTGCCCAGCGGCGTGACGTCGATGAGCCCCACGTTCAAGCGCACGTTGCGGACCTCGGCCGCCGGGTCACCGTAGTGGTCGGGCCGGATCCAGGCACCCGCGACCAGGGGGGTGGCGCCATGAGTTTCGTGCCAGCTCTGCATGGGCGAGTAGCGGACGGGCTCGAGTGTGCGCCCGGCCAGAGCACCGAGCGTGATGGGGGCATAGGGAGGCCGCCACACGGTCGTGCCGGTTTCGGCGATCGTGGACTCGGTCGCCGCCGCTACCACCGCGACCGCATTGACGACCTCGAGCTTGCCCTGAGCCGAGCCCATCGTGGCAGTCGTGTAGCGCTTGGCCAGCTCGATCGAGCTGTAGCCCTCTGCGACCGCGGCCTCCAGCTCCTTGGAGGAAACGTCCTCGGAGAAGTCGACGAAGCCGTGCGTCCGGCCCCTGAACAGGGCGGGGTGGGCGTCTATGGGAAGGGCCGTGATGCCGTCACTCGGTACCTCGCCGACGGGGGCGTCGGTGGGGACCGCATGCGGCACGCCGGTCCTTAGGCGGTCGGCGACCTGTTGTGCGCGCGCCGCGGCCATGCGCCCGGTGTGGGCCGCGTGCTCGAGGATCTGCTCGAGGGAGCCGTCGCCGGTTATTCCCCCGGTGGCGAGGACGTCTTCGGGAAGCGAGCCGGGAAAGAAGCGGGCGGCCCGCTCGTCGTAGGTGGGCTTGTCGCCTGCCATGTTGAGCAGCGAGGTCGGTGCGGTCCAGCCGGTCGCCGTGACAAGGAGATCGCACTGGTAAGTCTTGCCGTCGCCACATTCGACCGATTGGAGCGCAGTTCCCCCGTCGGCACGTACGACATCGCCGCCTCTGCGGGCGTCCTCGACGCAACAGACCTCCACGCCGGCCCCCTCTAGGTCCTTGACGGCGGCATCTCCGGAGGAGTTGGCCGTGAACACGACCGCGCGCGCCCCCGGTTTGACCGCCCACAGGTTGATGAGGCGGCGGGCGGCTCCGGACAGCATCACGCCGGGCAGGTCGTTGCCCGCAAACACATAGGGCCGCTCGATGAGGCCGGGGGCGACCACGAGCGTCTTTGCCCTCGCTTTGATTAGCCGTTCGGTAACGCCGGGCAGACTGCGTTGCAGGATGGCGAGGAAGTTGCCGTCGTAGCGGCCCGCAACTACCGAGTCGATCACGACCTCGATGCCGGGCGAAGCCGACACTGAGGCTTTTAGCTCCGCCAGCGCGCTCAGCTCCCGTTCCTCACCCCATCGCAGGTGGCCGCCGAGCTCGTGCTCTGATTCGACCAACATCACCTGCGCGCCCGCCTCCGCGGCCGCTACAGCGGCCGTCATGCCCGCCGGTCCTCCGCCCGCCACCACGACATCGGGGTGGGCGTAGCGCTTGTCGAAGTAGCCCGCGACGGGCCGGTTCGGGACCACTCCGCCTGAGGCGAACCTCTTGAGCACCGCCTCATAGGCGGGCCACAGCCGCTGCGGCTTCATGAACGTCTTGTAGTAGAAGCCTGCCGACAAGAAGCGAGACACCGCTCGGTTCGCCGCCTTCACGTCGAAGCGCAGGGACGGCCACACATTCTGGGGGCTTGCGATCATCCCGTCCTCGACCCGGCGGTGGGAAGCTCGCACGTTCGGCTCGTCTCCCACCTGCACGATGCAGCCGGGGTCGAGTGAGTCGGCCGTCAGTACTCCGCGGGCCCGGCTGTACTTGAAAGAGCGCGACATTACGCGCTCGCCGGAGGCTGCGAGCGCGGAGGTGATTGTGTCGCCCAAGAAGGCGGGGTAGTCGTGCCCATCCCATGTAAAACGTAGGGGCCGCGATCGATCGATCACTTCTCCCGGCTGGACAGAGAGCCTCATGCTCTGCTTGACGGGAGCAGTACGCGCCACCTAATTACCGCCTTTTCCCGCGGCGGCTTCCTCGAGCTTCACCGCGCGCACTTCGTTCGAGATCGTGTCACGCTCCACCTTGAGGAAGCGGCCACATCCGGCGCGGTGGAACCAGCTCTCGGTCATCCAGCCGGCCGGATTACTTTTCTCGTAGAGATAGGCGCGCCACTGCTCTTGGGTGGCGGAGTTGGGATCGGGCCGCGCGATGCTCTCTCCGACGTAGCGGAACTCGGACACGTTGCGGGGGCCGCAGTTGGGGCACGGAATCAGGATCACGATGACCTACCCTCCTCAGTGCCCAACGGAGGCCGCCCCCTTCTCGCCCAGGAGCTCCCCGGTACCGAAGCGCTCGAGCGAGAACGCCTCGATGATCTGAGGGGTCTTGTTGTCGGCGATGAGCTGCGCCATCGCCTCGCCCGAGACCGGGCCCGCTTTGAAGCCATAGGTTCCCCAGCCCACGTCGACCAGGAAGCCTTCAACGGGCGTGAAGCCCATGATTGGCGAGTAGTCGGGAGTCATATCGCAGAGTCCGGCCCATTGGCGCAGCACCCTCATTTTGGATAGCGCAGGCATCAGCTCGAGAACATGGCTCGCCAGGCCCTCGATGAAGTCGAGTGAACCCCTCATAGAATACGACGGGAAGGGATCGACGGAAGCGCCGAAGACGAGCTCGCCCCGGTCCGTTTGGCTCACGTAGACGTGAAGGCTCCCAGAGACCACGACCGTGTCCAAGAAAGGCTTGACCGGCTCGGTAACGGCCGCCTGCAGCGGCGATGTCGTGATCGGCATGCGAACACCGGCCATGTTTGAGATCAGGCTTGCCCACCCCGCAGTTGCGTTGACCACTATAGGGGCGGAGATGTCTCCCCGGTTCGTGCGCACTCCGGTGACCCGGCCGGAGGAAACGTTTATCCCGACCACCTCGGTGTTCTGGTGAATATGTACGCCGGCAGAGTCTGCGCCGCGCGCGTAGCCCCACACGACCGCGTCGTGTCTGATGATCCCTCCGGGTGGGTGGTAGAGCGCTCCAAGGATGGGATAGCGGGGTTCAGAGGAAACGTCGAGATAGGGCACGAGCTTCTTGATCTCGTCCGGGTAGATCACCTCGGAGTCGATGTTCTCGAGTTTGTTGACCTCGGCCCGCCACCGCATCGTCCGCAGCGAGCTGTCGTTGTGAGCGAGCGTCAGGTGACCCCGCTGCGAGAACATCACGTTGAAGTTGAGCTCCGCCGACAAGCTCTCGTAGAGCTTCACCGAGCGGTCGTAGAAGCGGACACCGTCGGGAGTCAGGTAGTTGGAGCGGATGATCGCAGTGTTGCGGCCCGACCCGCCGCTGCCGATATAGCTTTTGTCGAGCACACAGACGTTGGTAATGCCGTGGCGATGGGCGAGGTAGTAAGCGATGGCGAGGCCGTGGACGCCGCCACCGACCACGACCACGTCGTATGCGGAAGAGAGCTCGTGTTCCCTCCACACCGGAGGCCAGGAATCGTTCGTGAGACCTCGGCGGAAGAGATCGAAGGCGGAGTAGCGAGCCTGCCCGCGCGGGACGCCGTTTCCTTTGCCTTCGTAGGGCTTTCCGGTGAGTCTTTTCGTTACCGGGGAAAGAGCGCGAGACATCCGGTTCTTGCCGCTCACCCTGCGGCCCCTTCGGCGTCGCCCGTAGGGTCCGCCTTCTCGGGTCGTCCGCCGATCTCGGACGAGAGCACCCGTGCGCTGCTCAACAGCAACGGGAGGCAGGCCCGCCTTGCCGCCGGTTTGAATCGCCCCGCGGGGCCTTGAATGCCGAGCACGCCCACGAGCTTGCCATAGGCGCCCAGCACCGGCGCCGCGATGGCGTTGAGATCCTCTTCACGCTCTCCGGTCGCCTCTGCCCACCCCCTCCGGCCGGCACGCTCGACCTCCTTCGCGAGGTCCACCCGCCGGGTGATCGTGCTCGGCGTGTAGCGACGGAGCTTTCCCGCAGGAGGCTTGTAGCCGTAAGAGAGGAGCACCTTGCCGACGGCGGTGGCATGGGCGACGCTGGGCCTGCCGAGGCGCGCGATGCTCTGCACCGACGAGTCCCCTTGAACGAAGTCGATCGTGATGGCCTCCTGCTCGCCGGGGACGCTGAGGGTGGCGGTCTCTCCGGTCGCCTCCACTAAGGCCAGCAAATGGGGGCGGGCGAGCTCTCTGAGGTCGAGGCCAGAGAGCGCCGCGTTGCCGAGCTGAAGCAGGCGAGCGCCGATGCGGTAGCGGCCGCTGGGAACCTGGGTCACGAGGCCACGGGAGGCGAGCGTGGACAAGAGGCGCGACACCGTGCTGGTGTTGATCTTGCTGAGGCGGGCGATCTCGTTGGTGCCGAGGTCCCGCCCGGCCGCGGCCAGGGTTTCCAGCACGGCGATGGCTCGCTCGACCGACCCCACCATGCGGATGGTTGTTTGCTCGCGGCCCATGGAAGCGTACAATACACAACCGAACGGGCAACACCGTTGCCCGTGGTGAAACAGGAACGATGCCGAGTGGTCGTGAGATGCTGCTCCACGACATCTGATGACCACTCGACAGTTTACTTGGAGCGAAAGGACGGCCATGGCTTCTGCAAGCCCTTCCTATGTCGTAATCGGGGCAGGCGTGCATGGCCTCTCCACGGCGCTGCACCTCGCGCGCTTGCTCAAGGCACGCGATCTCGGCGACGGCCGCAACATAGTGGTCTTGGACAAGACGGATGTGGGGGCGGGTGCTTCGGGCATCGCCTGTGGTGTTATTCGCAACAATTACTTTCAGCCGGCGATGCGCGAGCTCATGGCGCATTCGGTGTCGGTGTGGGAGTCGGATCCCAAAGCCTTTTCCTACCATCCGGTCGGCTACGTGCAGGCGGCTCCAGAGATCATGCATGAAGGCGTTGCGAAGATCTACGAGGAGCAGCAACAAATCGGTTATCCGTCGATCTTTATCGAGGGGGCCGAGGACTGCTCGGCCTACATGCGCGACATCTTCTTCGACTGGCAGGCGCAAGGCATCACCTGTGTGCTCCACGAGCAGCGCGGTGGCTACGCCAACAACGTCGCGTCGATGCGAGGCCTTGCCGACAAGGCGCAAGCCGAAGGGGTTGAGATCAGGGCCGGCGTCACCGTCACCGGTTTTCAGATGGACGCCTCTTCCGTATCCGCGGTCGAGACGAATCAGGGAACGGTGCCATGTGACCAGGTGGTCGTCGCGGTGGGACCGTGGGTGCGGGATCTGTGGGCGATGCTTGACCTCCCGGAGAGGATCACCGTCAAGGGTGCCGATGGTCGGCTGCAAGAAAAAGACATGTGGACCTACTGGTCGCTGCAGGAAGGCACCCTCGAGGTCGATCCGGGCTCGCTCATGGACAACCGCGGCGACATGCCGCCGGTGATCCACGTCGACACTGACGCCCCCTTGCACGACGACGAAGGCTCGCTTGTCACCGAGCAGTTGTGGGGCATCTACTACAAGCCCGACTTCAATTTCGGAGGAGTTCAAGGTGGCACCACGCCCTACGTGGTCGAGCGTCCTGCGGGGGAGGTAGCGGTAGACCCCTACGGTCCTGCGAGCCCTGACTTCGTCGTGGGCAAAGAATTCGCCCACATGTGGACCGCGGCCCTCGCCCATTGCCACAAACGTTTCGAGGGTAAGGGCCACCTCTTCTCCAAGGAACCCTCGGGCGGCATCGGCTGCTTTACGCCCGACAGCTTTCCCGTCTTCGACGTGTTCGGCGACAACGCCTATGTGATTGCCGACTCCAACCACGGCTACAAGATGATCGGAGTCGGTGCTCTGGTTGCCGAGGAGCTGCTGGGCGAGCAGCAATCACTGCTGGAGCCGTTTCGATTCGCTCGCTATGCCGGCGGACGGCTCCATCCCACCAGCACATCACCGTTCCCATGGAGTTAGGCCTCATCAACTTGGAAGGAGAGAGACGATGAAGAATGGACTGCTCGAACGGTTGGCCGCCGGGCCCGTCATCTGTGCCGAGGGCTATTTGTTCGAGCTCGAGAGGCGCGGCTATCTGCAAGCCGGCGCCTTCGTTCCCGAGGTCGTGCTCGAACGTCCCGAGCAGGTCTCTGCGCTGCACCGTGAGTTCGTGCACGCGGGCAGCGACGTCGTGGAGGCCTTCACCTACTACAGTCATCGCGAGAAGCTGCGGGTGATCGGCAAAGAGGACCTGCTGGAAGAGATCAATCGCAACGCCCTGGCGCTTGCTAAAGAGGTGGCGGAGGAGACCGGAACGCTTTTCGCAGGGAACCTCTCCAACACGAACCTGTGGGATCCGGAAGACGAGGATTCCCAGCGCCTGGTTCGCTCGATGTTTGAGGAGCAGGTGGACTGGGCGGTGGATGCCGGCGTCGACTTCATCATTGCTGAGACCATTAGTCACGCGGGGGAGGCGCTTTGTGCACTCGAGGTCATCGCATCGACCGGGCTGCCGTCGGTTATCACCATGGCGGTGCACAGGTCCGGCCTCACCCGCGAGGGGGGTTCGGTGCTCGATGCCTGCAGTCGATTGTCCGATGCGGGAGCGGATGTCGTGGGGTTCAACTGCGGCAGGGGACCTGAGACCATGCTGCCTCTCCTAGAAGGTCTCGCCTCGCAGATAAGCGCGAACGTGGCCGCGCTGCCGGTTCCCTACCGTACCCATGCACAACAGCCGACCTTCCAGTCACTGCGCGACGAGCGCCGCCCCGAGCGACCCTTCCCCTTAGGACTGGAACCCTTCACTTGTACCCGTTGGGAGATTGCCGAATTCACCAGCGCCGCCCTCGATCTGGGCGTGAGCTACTTCGGCGTGTGCTGCGGGGCTGCTCCTTATCACATCCGCAGCATGGCGGAGGCGCTGGGCCGCACGCCGGAGGCGAGCCGCTACTCGCCGGACATGTCCAAGCACGCTTACTTCGGCTCGGACCCGCTCCTGCGCCAGCAAAACCTCGCCTACAAGGACAGCCTCTAACCCACATCCGTATGCCGAGTGGTGGTGAGATGCTCTATATGGTCATCTGACGACCACTCGGCAACGGGTGGTGCAGCTCTCCGGTGGGGCGGAGCAGCCACAGCGACGCATGGGTGGGCTGCATGGTCTGGTTCACGAGCGCCAAGAGCTCCGTCTCGAGGGACGCGAGATCGATCTCCTCGCGCAGAGGCTTTGCGCAGAGTCTTTGTTGACACTACGTCCTCATACGAAAACCTCGCTACAAGGACAGCCTTTGACCCGGCCGAACAAGGTTCGGTCGGTGGTTGACGTGCGACAGTCGCACGTGAGCCACCCGGCCGGCTCGGATCAGATGGAGTGAGAACCTGGGTCAACGGCGCCGCAAATCAGCTGTGGCGCTTGGCCACCGCAGGCTGCTCAGCGCGAAAAGTTCGAGCGAAGACGACTCTCAGAAGCCGGCCACCCTTATCCTGAGCCGAATGAAGAAAGCGCTCATCACAGGAGTCAGCGGCCAGGACGGGTCCTATCTCGCCGAGCTACTGGTGAAGAAGGGCTACGAGGTCCACGGGCTGCTACGGCGGGCCTCGACCTTCAACACCCACCGGCTCGACGGGATCTATCGGGACCCGCATGAGGCCGGGGTGCGCTTCTTCATGCACTACGGGGACCTCAGCGACTCGGGCTCGCTCAACCACCTGATACGGGACCTCGAGCCGGACGAGATCTACAACCTCGGGGCTCAGAGCCACGTCAAGGTGAGCTTCGATATTCCCGAGTACACGGCGGACGTCACCGGGATGGGCACGATCCGGATCCTCGAGGCCGTGCAGGCGGCCGGCAGCAACGCTCGCTTCTATCAAGCGTCATCGTCTGAGATGTTCGGCTCGAGCCCACCCCCGCAGGACGAGGACACGCCGTTCCACCCCCGCAGCCCTTATGGGGTAGCGAAGATGTTCGCCTACTGGACGACGGTCAACTACCGGGAGTCTTATGGGATCTTCGCCACGAACGGGATCCTCATGAATCACGAGAGCCCGAGGCGCGGGGAGACGTTCGTGACTCGCAAGATCACCCGGGCCGTTGCTCGCATCCAGGCCGGCTTGCAGGACGAGCTCTACCTCGGAAATCTCGATGCCTGCCGGGACTGGGGCTATGCGCCCGAGTACGTCGAGGCCATGTGGATGATGCTGCAGCACGACAAGCCCGACGACTTCGTGATCGCAACCGGCGAGTCGCACTCGATCAGAGAGTTTGCGCAGCTTGCTTTCGCACATGTGGGGCTCGACTGGGAGGGTTACGTCAAGGTCGATCCTCGCTACTACCGGCCGGCCGAGGTCGACTTCCTCCGAGGAAATTCGGCCAAGGCCAAGCGCATCCTGGGGTGGGAGCCGAGAACGAGCTTCCCCCAGCTCGTCGAGTTGATGGTGGACGCCGATGTCAAACTGCTCGAGGACGCGCTCGCAGGCCGATTGCTGCGTTCGGACAGGGATCAATGAGCGCTCATACAGTGAGAGGTCATACAGAGGGAGTCGTGGTGTGGAGATAGACATCGGAATCGGCAAGTCCGGGCGCAGGGCCTACGGGTTCGACGACATCGCCATCGTTCCCTCCCGGCGGACACGCGATCCTGACGACGTCGACGTCTCATGGGAAATCGACGCGTGGCGCTTCGAGCTGCCCCTACTCGCCTCGGCCATGGACGGTGTCGTCTCGGTGGCTACGGCGATCGAGATCGGCCGCCTCGGAGGTCTCGCCGTCCTCAACCTCGAGGGCCTTCAGACTCGCTACGAGGACGCCGGCTCGGTGCTGGCGGAGATCGCCGAGCTCGATGACATGGTCGCCACCAGGCGCATGCAGGATCTCTACCAGGAGCCGGTCAAAGAGGAGCTGATCTTCAAGCGCATACGGGAAGTCAAGGAGTCGGGCTGCATCATGGCCGCGTCCCTGACCCCTCAACGAGTCGAGCGCTATCACAAGATCGCCCTCGAGGCCGAGCTCGACATCCTTGTCATCCAGGGCACCGTGGTCTCTGCAGAGCACGTCTCCGAGCGCACCGAGCCGCTGAACCTCAAGCGCTTCATCTCGACCTATGAGCTCCCGGTAATAGTGGGTGGCTGCGCGTCCTACTCGACGGCCCTCCACCTCATGCGCACGGGCGCTATCGGTGTGCTCGTGGGAGTGGGCCCGGGGGCGGCCTGCACCACTCGGGGGGTGCTCGGGATCGGCGTCCCTCAGGCCACCGCCATCGCCGATGCAGCCGGCGCCCGCATCCGTCACCTGGACGAGACCGGCCGCTACTGCCATGTCATCGCCGACGGCGGGATGCGGACCGGAGGCGACGTCGCCAAGGCGATCGCCTGCGGCGCCGACGCGGTGATGATCGGCTCGCCGCTGGCCCAGGCGTCCGAGGCCCCCGGCAAGGGGTGGCACTGGGGCATGGCCACGTTTCACCCGTCGCTGCCGCGCGGAGCCCGTGTCAGAACCCGGACCCTGGGCTCGCTGGAGGAGATTCTCACCGGCCCTGCGCATGAGAACGACGGCCGCATGAACCTGTTCGGGGCCCTCAGGACCAGCCTCGCCACCTGCGGCTACGCCAACCTCAAGGAGTTCCAAAAGGCCGAGGTCATGGTCGCCCCCGCCCTCCAGTCAGAGGGAAAGAGCCTGCAACGAGCGCAGGGCGTGGGGATGGGGGCCTAGCGGAAGCGCCCTTCCGGGCTCCCTAGCCTCCTAGTCGCCAGCGCGTCGGAAGGAGCCCGGGTGGAGGATTTCGTCGAGCAACTGAGCCGGGGTTACGTCGAGGAAGTCAAGGTCCTCCTCGCCTCGGTCGTCGCAGTGTTGGCCATTTATCAGGTCTTGCTCATGGCCGTCGGCTACGGAAAGCTGCGCCTGCCCTTCCTGGCCTCGAGTCCGGCGTCCTCGACCCATCGGGCGGTGGGAGACACGATCGTCGTCATCACCTTGCTCATAGCGTTCATGTGCATCTCCTACTCGGCTTCGAGGACGGCGACTCTGACGAGGAAACGCGCGCCCTTCTCCACGCAACCGCCGGTTCGGCTCTGGTTGCCGTGCTCGCTTTCAAGGTGGTGGTCGTCAGGTGGTGGCACCGCATGGGCCGCTTCCTGCCTGCGATCGGACTCTCCGTGTTCGCCCTGTTCATGATCACGTGGCTGACCTCGGCCGGCGACTACCTCAGGGGATCATGACGTGGCGACTTCGAAGGGCAAGTCCTCACATACCGTGCAGATGATCGGCTCTCTGATCGTGGCCGTGTTGATCGTCGTCGTGACGATCTCGGTGGTCACCGCGAGGTTGGGCGCCGGCGAGGACTCGGGCGGGGGCTCCGACTCCGGGGAAAAGGATGGCAGTTGGAGAGGGCGGGGCCGGGGCCGAAGCGACAGCGACTTGGGGGAGCCGGCTCGGAACCTCTTCGCCGTTCAAATTGACGATCCGGCCCGACTCTCCGAGGTTTGGTACAAAACATCTGGCGGATTCAACCGTTCGACGCAACAAACTCGCCGAGCCTCTCCGCTGCCAGCCTAAGGTCTTGCGTGGCCGTCCGTTGAGGCTGTCGGCCGCAGCTTGGAGGTCAGCAGCGCTGTAGGTGGAGAGGTCGACGCCCTTTGGGAAATACTGGCGCAAGAGACCGTTGGTGTTCTCATTCGAGCCTCGCTGCCAGGGTGAAGGGGGGTCGCAGAAGTAGACCTCGAGACCGGTATCGATCCGGAAACGAATGTGTTCTGCCATCTCCCTGCCTTGGTCCAATGTGAGAGAGCGGCGCAAGGACGCCGGCAGCGATTTGATGACCTCGGTCAGCGCCACACGCACCTGCTCGGCTCCGCGTCCGTGGGGCAGCTCGAACAGCATGAGAAAGCGTGTGGAGCGCTCGACGAGGGTTCCGATTGCGCTCTTGTTCTCCTTGCCCATCAGCAGGTCGCCCTCCCAGTGACCGGGGACCGCACGGTCTAGGGCCTCGGGAGGACGCTCGCTGATCATCACCATGTCCGGGATGCGGCCTCTAGTCTCAAGCCTGCCGCGCGCCACTCGACGAGCCCGACCGGTGCGCAGGCAGGCCGCCAGCTCCCGCCGCAGCTCGCCCCGTCCTTGCAGGTAGAGGGTCTTGTAGATGGTCTCGTGAGAGATGTGCATGGTGTCATCGTCTCCGAATTCCTCACGCAGGCGCGCCGCTATCTGCTCGGGTGACCACAGATGCTCGAGATCGGCCACGACCCGTGTGCGCAGCTTCGGGTTGGCCGCCAGCTTGGTCGGCTTGGGCCGCCGCGCTCTGTCTTCGGCCCCCCGGTGAGCCTTGAGCGGACGGTAGTCATGACGTCCGCCGTTCGCATTCAGCTCGCGGCTCACAGTTGCCGGGTCTCGGTCGATGCTCCGAGCGATCGCTCGAAGCGAGTCGCCCCGTTCCAGGCCCAGCCTGATCTCGATGCGCTCGTCAAGCGACAGCCGCCTGGTGCCCTGATCCCACATCTCTCTGCGGCTGATACCGCCCAGGACTCAGCACCAGGCCGACTGAGGTGTCGGAGATGTCGAGCTCGTCCGCTATCTGCCGGTAGGTGTCTCCCCGGCGTGCCAGCCGAATGATCTCGCGTCGCTTCTGGGGGGTGATCCTCCGCCACCGTCTGGTCATGCGGTCTCCTCTCGATCGATGGTGTCCAATCTCCATCGCTCGGGGAGGTGTTGCATGGATTAGTTGAGCCCGCCTCTCTATAGCCCGCGTTTCGTGCCAAACCTCAGGCGAAGAACCTTTGCGAACCTAGGTTGGTCCCTTCTATCAAGGCGGCAAGCGCAGATATTGTAAGCCATCACCCCATAGGGCCTTCTAACTATAAGCCCTACTCGATATGACAGATGATATCGTTCCTCTAATCCAGCAATAGCCTAGGACTCTATTTGACAAGCTCGTGCGCACTGCCTATGATCTGAAGACAAGTAATCGAAAGCACTTTGGAAGTAGGTGGTGTACATGCGTTTCGGTTGGATATTCTTCAGGTTAAAGGGACGGCGGCGATGATCGGCATAGTGATCATCGTGGTCGTCCTGTGGGCCGGAGCTGCCGTCGCGCTGGTCGGTCATGCGACCGAGGTCAGCCGCCGCTCCGCCAAGGACAGTCGGATGAAAGAGTGCAGAGAGCTAGAGGTGAGCAAGTGATGAGTTGGGTGCAGTACAAGCTCGACCCGACGCCGACGACGGCGACGATGCTGGTTTCCCCCCGGCCCCCCCGGCCCCGTCGCTCCCGGCGCCTCGGGTCTACGCGGAGAGGCCGGTAGCCGGGTGGCTGCCGGCCTCGACCGCATCGACCGCCGCATCCTCGAGCTGCTGAGGCTGGACGGACGGCTGTCGCACACGGCCATCGCCAAGGAGGTGGCGCTGTCGGGCCCGGCGGTGCACGAGAGGGTAAGAAAGCTCGAGCAAAAGGGCGTCATCGCCGGGTACACAGCCGTGCTCGATGCGGAGAAGCTGGACCGCAGCCACATGGCTTTCTGCATGATCACGGTTTCGGAGGGGACTGAGTTCGCCGCCGACGATCCCATCGTCGCCCGCATCTGCGAAGAGCCCGACGTGCTGGAGTTCCACCGGATCGCGGGCGAGGACTGTTACATGGTCAAGGTCCGCTGCCGCACGAACAGGGACATCGAGAGACTTCTGCGGCGAATCCGCTCGATCCGGGGAGTGGCCCGCACCCGCACGACGATCGTGCTGTCCACCGAGCTCGAGCAGCCTACGATCGGGGTCCCGGACATAGAGGAGGCCCCCGCCACCGAGCTCGCCTGACCCCGGCCCCCGAGCGGGCCTGAGCCCGATCTCCTTACCGGCCCGGGCTTGCGCGGCCGCCCCTTATTCGGTTTTGTGTCAGATCAGGGGCGGATTCCGCACGCTTCCTGGCACAAAGCCAGATCTGGGGCGGATGTTTCCCATCCCGGGCCCGGCCCCCGAGCGGGGCCGACCCCCGATCTCCTTACCGGCCCGGGCTTGCGCGGCCGCCCCTTATTCGGTTTGTGTCAGATCAGGGGCGGATTCCGCACGCTTCCTGGCACTGAGCCAGATCTGGGGCGGCTGATTCGCATCCGGGCCCGGCATGCCGGCCCAAAGACGTGGCCCGGACCTTCCCAGGCATCACAATAAGCAAATGACGGAGACGCGCGACGAAGAGACCATGTGCGATCTCTCGACCGTGTGCCCCCTTTGCGGACAAGAGATGAACCCGGAGACATCCCACTACCGATGTCTGTCCTGCGGCTACCGAGACTCGTGCTGCTTCTGAGCAAGGCCGGCGTCAAGTGACCGAAGCCAAATCGGTGGGCCGGCTGCTGACCCTGGGCGAGCGCGTCCTGACAGACTCCACCCACATCTTCGAGGGCCACGATCTGGAGTGGGAAGCCGAAGAGCTAATGGCGCTGAGCCTCGATACCGAGCCCGAAGACCTGGCCCCGGATCTGCAGCTCACCAAGAGGCAGCGGGAGTGCTACCTATCTTTGATCGCCCGGCGAGCGTCAGGAGAGCCGCTCCCTTTCTTGACCGGTCGTATCGAGTTCTACGGGCTCGATCTCGAGGTGATGCCCGGCGCCTTCGTCCCCCGACCCTCGTCCGAGCTGACCGTCACCAGGGCACTGAGAAAGCTGCGTCGCCGGCCGTCCCCGAAGATCGTGGACGTCTGTACGGGAGCGGGGCCGATCGCCCTGGCGCTGGCTGCGGAGCTGGCCGGCGCCGAGGTCTGGGGCGCCGACATCTCGGCCGAAGGGCTACGACAGGCGCGCCGCAACGCCAAGGGGCTAGGGATCGACAACGCTTCCTTCATCATCAGCGACATGTACGACTCGCTGCCGCAGAGGCTAAAGGGCTCGGTAGATCTAATCGCCGGGCATGTCCCCTACGTGCCGATCGACGAGATCAACGACCTGCCGGCCGAGGTCATCGAGCACGAGCCGCTGTCGACGTTGTCCGATGAGACCGACGACGGGCTCGTGCTCATGCGCCGGGCCATAGAGGAAGCGCCGAGGTGGCTCAAGCCCGGGGGCTGGCTCCTGCTCGAGGTCTCCGACGACCTCACCACCGTCTTGCGCCGCATGTGCCGGAAAGCCGGCCTCGAAGACAAGGGCGCGCACACCGACGAGGACCGCCTCAGCATGGTGGTCGAAGCCCGCTCGCGGTAGCCTGAATTATGGAAAAGGTCCTGGTTGTCGACTACGGCGCCCAATATGCGCAGTTGATCGCGCGACGAGTGCGCGAATGCCATGTCCTTTCAGAGATCGTGCCGTACGACCTCTCCATGGATCAGATCAGGGCTTTTCAGCCGGCCGGCATCATCCTTTCCGGAGGCCCTATGTCGGTTCACTCGCCCGGTGCTCCCGGAGTCGATGAGCGCTTGTTCGCTCTGGGGATCCCCGTGCTCGGCATTTGTTACGGCCAGCAACTTATGGCTCAGGCGCTCGGCGGCGAGGTCGCTCGGACGGGGGGAGGAGAGTTCGGGGGCGCCGAGCTTCATGCCGACTCGTCGGATTCGATTCTGTTCTCCGAGCTGTCCCCGAACCAAACCGTGTGGATGAGCCACAACGACGCCGTTACCGTGCCTCCTGAAGGCTTTCGCACCGTCGCTTCGACTGAGGGTTCACCGATCGCTTCGTTCGAGGATCCGCTGCGCCGCCTCTTCGGAGTCCAGTTCCATCCCGAGGTCTCCCACACTCTCCAGGGAACAGACCTCCTCAAAAACTTCCTCTTCAAGGGTTGCGGATTGATGCCTTCGTGGACAATGACCTCGATAATCGAGCGAGCCGTCGAGGAGGTGCGCAGTGCAGTGGGGGAGGCGCGCGTTGTGTGTGCGCTGTCCGGAGGAGTCGACTCGTCGGTTGCAGCTGCTCTTGTGCATCGCGCCGTCGGCGATCAGCTCACGTGCGTGTTCGTGGATCATGGACTGTTGCGGGCGGGCGAGGGCGAACAAGTCGAGGAGACGTTTCGAGCACACCTACAGGCGAATCTCATCCACGTCAAAGCGGCCGACCGCTTTCTCGATGAGTTGGCCGGTATCACCGATCCGGAGGTCAAGCGAAAGACCATCGGCCGCACATTCATTCGCGTCTTCGAGGAGGTCGCGAGGGACGAGTTGGAAGACGCTTCTTTTCTCGTTCAAGGCACTCTGTATCCCGACGTCATTGAATCGGGCACGAGAGTCGCCGCCCGCATCAAGAGCCACCACAACGTCGGGGGCCTCCCCGAGGACATGACCTTCGTCCTGGTCGAGCCACTTCGCAACCTCTTCAAAGATGAGGTCCGTAGTGTTGGCGAGGAGCTCGGATTGCCGGAAGAGATCGTGTGGCGCCAGCCGTTTCCCGGGCCGGGACTTGCCGTCCGCGTGATCGGCGAAGTGACCCGCGAGCGTCTCGAGTTGGTGCGGGCAGCGGACTACATCGTGGTCGAAGAGATCAAGAGGGCAGGGCTGGCGCGCTCGCTGTGGCAGGCATTTGCAGTCTTGGTAGCGGTCGGTTCTGTAGGAGTGATGGGGGATGAGCGCACCTACGGCCATCCCATCGTGCTGCGCGCCGTCACCAGCGAGGACGCCATGACCGCCGACTGGGCGCGGCTTCCCTACGAAGTGTTGGAACGCATATCGAACAGGATCGTGAACGAGGTGCCGGGCGTGAACCGGATCGCCTACGACATCACCTCCAAACCCCCCGGCACGATCGAGTGGGAATAAGCCCCGGCATCGGCAACAAGATGCGCTTCAAGTCCTCTTCCGAGGCACGGGGCGACTATCTAAGCATCCTCTCCGGTACCGGCCAGAATGTCATCGGTATCGTTATCGCCGCGCTCGCCACCTTTGCAGCGAACATCCTGTTGAGCCGGGCGCTCGGCCCGGGAGGTTTCGGCGTCGTCACCGTCATGACTCAGGCTGCTTTCGTGCTTTCGTTTGCCACCAGAGCCGGCATGGACATGGCCGTCCTGCGCGATGTCGCAGTCGAGATCGGAGTCGGTCGCAGCGACAGGATAAGGGTCGGAGTCTCTAGGGCGACTGCGATTGCAGCGTTGGCGAGCCTGGCGGCGGCCGCGGTCATGGTGGCCGCCGGCAGTCTCGTGCGCTCGCTGTTCCAGATCTCAGGGAACAGTTATCCCTACGTCGTCGAGGCGGCCGCGGTGGGCCTGCCCTTCCTTGCTCTGGCCAACGTGTGGCTGTCGGCGACGCGCGGTCTAAAGATCATGCGCTATACCCTGTACATCTTCTGGGCGGGGCAGCCGATCGCGTGGGTGCTGCTGATTCTCGCCGGCTGGCAGGTTGCGCAGACACCGACCATAAGCGTGCTTGCATACTCACTCTCGTGGCTTGTGGCTTCCGTCGCCGCCTACTACGCCTGGCGAAAAGAGAGCCGAGTATGGGAGGCGCGCCCGATGGAGCCGGGAGGCCTGACGCGACTGCTTCGCTACGCGGGCCCGAGGGCTCCCGCCGCGCTGTTCTCGCAGCTTCTGTTCTGGACCGACCTGTTCGTCGTCACGCGTTATGTCTCAGACACCGAGGTCGGTGTCTACTCGGCCGCATTGCGAGCCGGCCAGGTGCTGGTCCTGTTCCTGACATCGGTGAGCCTCATGTTCAGTCCTTACGTCGCGGACCTTCACAACCGCAAGGAAACTGCGCGCTTGGATCGGCTCTTCAAGGCGTTCACTCGCTGGACCCTCGCCGCGACCATACCGGTGTTTCTCGTGCTCGCAATAGCGCCGGGCGCAGTGCTGGATCTCTTCGGCCCCGACTACGGAAGTGGAGAAACCGCACTCCTGATATTGCTCGCTGGACAGTTCATAAACGTCGCCACCGGCGGCGTCGGCTTCGTATTGATCATGGTCGGCCGCACGGGATGGGACCTGGTCGTTTATGCGGGTTCGCTGGTTCTCAACCTGGGGCTGGCATTCGCGCTGGCGCCACGCTACGGAATCGAGGGGGCCGCGGTTGCGAACGCGGTCACGTTTGCGTTGTCCAAGTGGGCGCGACTTGCACTCGTCGCTCGTTTCGTCAAGATTCAGCCGTACGACCGCAGCTACTTTCGTTTGCTTCCTCCGACGGTGATTGCGCTGGCGGTGACGTGGGCCGTGCACCAGGCGCTCTCCGGCGCGTGGTTGGTGGACCTTGCCGCGACCGCACTGGCCGGACTGATCACCTACGGGGCCGCCTACGCGCTGCTCGGGCTGACCTCAGGGGAAAGGCAGAGTTTGACTGCAGCCGTCGCCAAGCTGAGGGCCTAGTGCTCCGCACCGGAAATACGGTCAGCACCAATTGAATCCCAATTCCGACCTCGGCGGAGCCGTGGGCGTCACTGCGCCCTGGTCGCTAGGCGCGAGGAGTGAGCGTACCCGGAGGGTACGTGAGCGACAAATTGAATCCCAATTCCGACCTCGGCGGAGCCGTACGACGCGAGCGGGGATGCCGGGGCGCTCGAATGCGAGCGTATTTACGGGGAGGTGCACCTAATGAGCGGCGACTTCCTCAGCGGCCTGAATCCTGTCCAGCGCGAGGCGGTCGAGCTCGGGGATGGACCAGTCCTGATCGTGGCGGGGGCGGGCTCCGGAAAGACGCGCGTCCTGACCTATCGCATCGCCTACCTGATCCTCAACGGCGCCTCTCCATACTCGATCATCGCGATTACGTTCACCAACAAGGCCGCCGCCGAGATGAAGCGGAGGGTCGCGTCCCTGATCGGCCCCGTCGCCAACAACATGTGGGTATCCACCTTTCATTCCGCCTGCGTGCGGATCCTGCGCCGGGAGGCGCCGCGGCTGGGGTATAGGTCCTCGTTTTCTATATACGACTCATCGGACTCCGAGCGATTGATCAAGCTGTGCCTCAAGGAGCTCAACATCGATCCCAAGCGGGTTCCGCCGCGGGCGGTTGCGTCCGCCATCTCGGATGCGAAGAACAGGCTGATCAATGCCGGAATCTACCGAGACTTCGCCGCCAACAAGTGGGAGCAAACGATCGCCGAAGTCTACGGGGAATACCAACGGCGGCTGGAGGATGCCTCGGCCTTCGACTTCGACGACCTCATTATGAGGACCGTCGAGGTCTTCGACCGCTTCGAGGACGCTCGCGAGCATTACCAGCGCCGCTTCGATCACGTGCTCGTCGATGAGTTTCAGGATACGAACCACGCGCAGGCTCGGTTCGCCACATTGCTGGCGGAAAGATCGCGCAACATCTTCGTCGTCGGAGACGCCGATCAGGGGATCTACGCGTTTCGGGGCGCCACGATAAGAAACCTTCTTGACTTCGAGCGAGACTGGACCGACGCTCACGTCGTCACGCTCGAACAGAACTATCGCTCGACTCAGACGATTCTCTCGGCAGCGAACGCCATCATCGAGAACAACCTCATGAGAAAGCCCAAGTCCCTGTGGACACAGGCGATCGGGGGCGAGCCCATCACTCGCTACCACGCCCAGAACGAGCACGATGAAGCCGGATTCGTGGCCGCCGAGGCGGGGCGGCTTCGGGACCTCGGAAGTGCGCTATCGGATATCGCTGTGTTTTATCGCACCAACGCACAGTCGCGGGTGCTCGAGGAGGTCTTCTCCGCACGTGAGATTCCCTATCGACTCGTTGGCGGAGTCGGCTTCTATGATCGCAAGGAGATCAAGGACCTTCTGGCATGGCTGCGCGCCGCCGCCAACCCTCAGGACTCGGTGTCCGTGGAGCGAGCCTCACAGGTGCCACGGCGAGGTCTCGGAGCTGTTTCGATGACACGTCTGGCTACCTTTGCCACCGAGCAGGGCATCGGCTTGGGCGAGGCGCTGGGGAGGGCAGAGGCGGTCGCGGGCGTTTCCCGCAAGGCCGCAGGCGGGGCACTCGCCATGAGCCGGCTGCTCGAAATGATCCGCACGGCCGGCGACTCGGGTGTCCCGGTCTCGGACATCATCGAGCTGGCCTGGGACATCTCCGGCTATATGTCCGAGCTCGCCGCCGAACGATCCTTCGAGGCGTTGTCGCGCCAGGAGAACTTGAAGGAGCTTCAGGGCGTCGCCATCGAGTACGAGGGCTCTGCCGAAGATCCCAGCCTCGCGGACTTCCTAGAGCGTGTCGCCCTCATCACCGACACCGACGTCACTGAAGGCGAGGAGTCCGGGGTGACGTTCATGACGCTGCACAACGCCAAGGGTCTGGAGTTCCCCACGGTGTTCATCCTCGGTATGGAGGAGGGTGTTTTCCCCCATATCCGCTCGCTGGGCGAGCCCGAGGAAATCGAAGAGGAGCGGCGGCTGTGCTACGTCGGTATCACCCGGGCCATGGAGCGCCTTTATCTCCTCAATGCCTGGTCGCGCACGCTGTGGGGCAGCTTGCAGTACAACTCCGAGTCTCGCTTTCTGAAGGAGCTTCCCGAGCAGCTGGTCGAGTCGAAGGAGTACGAGAAGCGAGCGGCCAAGCAGCCGCCACGTCGTGGCGCCACCGACCCCTCACGCTTCAGGGTCGGCCAGGAGGTCGAGCACGTCCGCTACGGCCGCGGTACGATCATCGACATCGGCCGCTCCCCGGTGGGCCTGGAGGCGACCGTGAACTTTCCGGGGGCCGGTGAGAAGAGGCTCGACCTCACGATCGCCCCGATGAAGCCCGCTTCCCACAGCTGACCCCCGCCCCTTCGTAGACCGATCTTTTCGATGAAAGTCTCGCTGAGCGAGTCACACGTCGAAGAGTTGGAGAATTGCTCTACCTGTTCAGGCCGCGTCGCGCTTCTCCAGCTTGGTGTGCCAGCGCTGCCCCCGGGCACCTCCGAGCGCCCCGGCGACGAACATGGCCACCAACAGGGCGATGCCCACAACGGTGCCGATATCGCCGAGGTCTCCCAGCGGGAGCGGCAGCTGCTGGACGTCGGAGGGCCGCAGTTCGGTGGCGCTGCTGGTGATGGCCGCAGCTACCGCGCCGAGGATGACCACCAGGATGATCGCAACGATCGGAACCAGGATGCCGTTCATCACTCCAGATCCACGCGCCATCCGACCAGAGGTGTAGCCACCCCAGAAGTAGGCCAGGAACTGGGCTATGACGAGGCCGATTCCGGCCCCGATCCCGATCGTGGATACCTCGTTGGGCGAGATGCCGCCCTCCGCCACGCCCAACGCCGCCAGGATCCCCCCGACGATGGCGGACAGCACCACGAAGGCACCGATGGCGACGACCACACCGGTGATGACGGCGACAAAGGACACTCCGCCGCGGGTCCGATCCTGTTCGTGGATCACCTCTACATTGTCGTTGTTTTCTGCTTGCTTGTCTTTCACTGTCGGTCGTTTCTGGCCGCCTGATCCTTGCGCTCCTGGGCCCGCTCCTGTATCCGCTCCCTGGAACCCGACGCCTCCTCCTTGAGGTTGGAGGACTCCTGCTCGGCTTTCTGCGAGGCGCGCTCCCAGTACTTGCTCATCGTCTTGATGCCGCCACCGCCGATGGCGACGACGGAGGAGCCGACGATGATGGCCAGAGCTGCGTAGAAGAGGCCGGTGACGATGTTCTCGGCGATGTTTAGCTGGTCAAGGGCGGCGAAGACGGCGATGCTCAAGATCATCACGCTTACAACCATCGCCAGCGCCTTGCCGTAGCTGAGGCCACCGAGGGAGGCCTCGATGACCTCTTTGAACGCGGCGGCGACCGCGGCACCGATGACCACGATCAGGATGGCAACGAACACGTTGGGCAGATAGGCGATGACGCCCGTGATTAGCTCGCTGATCGGGTTGGGCCCGAAGACACCGAACGCAAGCTGCAGCACGAATAGGAACAGCGCGTAGAAGACGATCTTGCCGAGGATGTCGGAGGCGTCGTACTTGGACTTCTCCAACGCCTTGCCGACGCCACCTTTCTCGACCGCTGTGTCAAAGCCCACTTTCTCCAACACCTTGCCGACGATCTTGGAGACGGCCTTGGCGATGAAGTAGCCGATGATCAGGATCAGCAAGAAGCCGACCAGCTTGGGCAAGAACGTCGCGAACGACGAGAAGGCGTCTCCCAGTCCCTCAGTAAATTGGTCCATTACAAGTCCCCCTTGGATAGTGAGTTGTGGCCGTGCGGAGCACCATCGAGCTGTCCAAGCATCGCCTGAACGTTGATTCCCAGGCCCATGAGGAGCATTTCGTCCCGTTCGGTATCGACGCAGTCAGGCAGCTCGTCGTCGGCCCGCTGGAAGGCTGATGCGCCTCCTTCTACGAACTCGAGTACCTGCTGTTTGGGTATCTCCACTTCGCCCCTCCCTTGCGTTCTTGGGCCTCGTCTTACCGCTCCGGCGAGACGGGCACCAGGTGCGCCACACCAGAGCCCCCCAGTCGCCGGATCTGATCGGGCACCTTTGCTTCGCTCTTTAGATGCGCGCCTCTACTCTCGTATACGCCTTGGAAGCCTCTCCATTACGCACGCGTCTTCTCGGCTCCCAGGATCTGGGGACAGAACAGAACATCGGTGGATATCAGGGGGCTACGATGGATCGATGGGGACAGCGTCGGAAGAGGAGGCCACCGAGAAGGTAACGGCACTACCACCTCGGGCCAGAGAAGAGGTGCATGCAGATGTCGTGGATCTCGCCGCCATGGTCCGGCGAGTGCTGGGCGCGAGGTTGAGCGACCCTAATGACGTGGAGGACCTCGCCCAGGAAACCTTGGCGCGCGTCATCGAGGCTCGCCCCGGGATCACAGATGACGGCCTTGCTGCATATGCTGTTGTAACGGCGCGCAACCTGGCGAGGTCTCTCGGTCGCGACCAGACCCGCCACCATCGCCACGCCCATCGCGTCATAGACCTCAGAACGCCTTCCCAGCCGGAGGAAGAGACTCTGCGACGAGAAGAATCGGCGGCGGTATCTGCTGCCTTGGAGAAGCTGACTCCAAGAGAGAAATTCGCCGTGATTGGACACGAAGTAGGCGGTAGGGACACAGCGACTCTTGGACAAGAGCTGGGGGTCACTCCCGGGGCGGTCGCCGTCCAACTTGCGAGAGCACGCGCCAAACTGCGCGTCGATTTCCTCCTGGCCCTGAGAAGGGCAAGTCCTCCTACGCCCGTTTGTCGTCCCGTGCTCGTAGCGTTGTCGGCCGGCGACCGACGCAGGCAGGCGGCACTCGATACAGCGGATCACCTGCTGCACTGCGAACATTGTGCTGCGCTGAGCGAGCCGCTGTTACAGAAACGAAGGCCGGTTGGACTGCTGTTCCCGCTGACCTTCCTACATCGGTTGTAAAGAGTACCTCGGGCGGCGGCTGCAAACACCCAAAGCCCAGGCCACCGCCGCAGCCGGCGGGGCATCGGTCGTAGCTGCTGCGGTGTTGGCCGCGAGCATGTTGGGAGGGAATGTTCAGGAGCCCGCACTGCAAGGCACGGAAGGACGCCTAACCACCTCAGGCAAGGCCCTGCCCACATCAGCCCCGAGGCTGGAACATCACGTTGGCAATCGTGTCAGGGCACGAGGCGTGACGGTAGAGTCCGTCCCGTCAGACGAAGGCTTCTGGATCGGGCGCAAGGACGCTCGGGTCTTTGTGTGGATTACGACGCCCAGGTCTCAGGACTCGTCGGTTCGAATCGAGACCGGTGAACGCATGACCTTTACGGGCACAATCAAGCGACACCGACCTGGTTTCGGCCGCCGCCACGGCGTAACTGAGGGAGAGGGGGCAGCTGAGCTTCGCCGAAATCCTCAACACATTGAGGTCTCCCTGAGAGAAATCAGAGTTCATGCTGACTAAATGCTCCGCACCGGAAATACGGTGCGCACCGAGAGCGTCACTGCGCCCCGGTTCGCCAGGCGCGAGGAGCGCTGCGTACCTGGAAGGTACGTGAGCGACGAGTAACGCCGCGAGCGGGGATGCAGAGGCGTTCGAATGCCACCGTATTTATGGGGAGGTGCACTAAGGACAAGCTTTGCTGTGATCGCGAACGTGCCAAATCAAGCCTGCCATGGG
>Ga0209587_1000184_pt1 | contig 30737 bp, 31 predicted proteins | sample NGEPerD_2_FD_184512 | JGI IMG/M metagenome (GOLD analysis project Ga0209587, IMG submission 184512) | Arctic peat soil microbial communities from the Barrow Environmental Observatory site, Barrow, Alaska, USA - NGEE PermafrostL1-D... | ecosystem: Environmental > Terrestrial > Soil > Wetlands >...
TACGAGCCGCACTCGAACGCCATGTCGCCGAGCAGACTGTCGGTGCCGACCGTCATGATGAGACCGTGAACGCAGCCTGATGATCATCGGGCCGCCACCGAAGTTCCACGGAACTCGGGACATCCTCGACCTGACCGCCCTCATCGATAACAGACCAAACGAAGTTGAACCACAACCCAATTAGTTGCAGTTGCTCTTCGCCGATCAGCGCCGTCGCAGTGACCTTCGGATGCAGCGCCTCAAACTCCGTCGGGTAACCCCACCGAAGCTGCCAGACCAGGAGACCGCGTCTTGTGCCACGCACAGTTGGCGGCCCCGGCGGGGCGCAACCATCGCCAGGTCGGGGCCATGAACCGATTGGCCGGATAGAGGGTCGGCCAATCGATCTAGCACCATCTTGCGTGACAAACGGCGCGAAGGGCCCCATCGTTTGACGTAAGTCGGGGCTCCTCAAAACCACGCAGCCGTGCCCGCATCGAGGATATGAGGCGGGCGCTTGCCGTTGAGTCCAACCACGCACGTATGAGCCTGACCCCGGCCTGGTCGGGGTCAGGCTCATACGTGTCGTCAAGCGCCTTTAGGTGATTGTCCACCCACTCTCGGCGGTGGCAGATCTGGCCCAAATGCTTCGTCAGCTTACGCTTCTGCCTGTCGCCAGGCGTCCAAGAAGGATGCGAGGGCTTCCCTGTTGACGACGTAGACCAGGAGCCTGCCAACCCTTACCCCGATCTGGCCCTTGCCCGGCCCGGACAACGGAACTATCGGCTGGACGAACACGTCCTGGGTGCCCGCGACCATGACCTGAGGGGCCACATCGAACCTGTAGTCGAACCAGGTGGCTTGACGCTATGCCGAGATGTTTGCGAATGTCACGGAGCTTTCCCTTTGCGCCTCCGTCCATCCCCTCGCCGAGGGCGAGCCGGAGAAGCAAGAGCCAGTCGTGAGTCGACTAGGGCGTGTCTGTTAACTGCGGACGCGGTGGTGGATCACGATGGCGGCGAGCGTGACGCCGCCGAGGTAGGTCAGGGCGTATTTGTCGTAGCGGGTCGCGATTCCGTGCCATTGCTTGAGTCGGTTGAACCCGCGTTCGACGGTGTTGCGGTGAAGGTACATGCCGGCGTCGAAAGCTGGTGGCCTGCCACCTGCTGAACCCTTGGCTCTGCGGCGGCCGATCTGGTCGCTGCGTTCGGGGATGGTGTGCTTGATCTTCAACGCCCGCAACCGTGTTCGGGTCGAGGGATGGGAGTACGCCTTGTCGGCCAAGAGCCGCCCCAACTCGCCGGTGTTGTTGGCGCGGTGTGCCTTGAACAATGGCATCAGCATCGGGTTGTCGCCGTCCTGGCCCGCGCTGAGCAGCATCGTGACGGGGCTACACAGCTCGTCGGTCAGCGCATGGATCTTGGTCGTCCACCCGCCGCGGGACCGGCCAAGAGCATGATCGGCCGGTTCGACCGGCAGATTCTTGTCATTCCATCCAGCCCCCTGTGGCCAGGGTGGGCCGGGCACCGGCCGCGTGCTGGTGAGCACGCACGCTGGTGGAGTCCACTGAGATCAAGCCCAGCAACTCCCGCTGCTCGCCAGCAGCCTCATCGCGAACCTTGGCGAACATCCGGGCGTAGGTCCCATCGGTCGACCACCGCCGGTGACGTTCCCAAACCGACTGGTAGGCACCGAATTCCGGCGGTAGGTCACGCCATGGCGACCCGGTCCGGAACCGCCAGGCAATGCCCTCCAAAGTCTTCCGATGGTTATTCCACGGCCTGCCCGGCCGCCCCGCGTCCGCCGGAAGAACACTCTCAAGGACGGCCCACAACTCATCAGAGACCACATCGGTGCGCAACATGGACCCATGCTCGGCGGTCAGCCCACGAATCTTTAGCAGACACGCCCTAGTAGGTCGCCTACGCCTTATGGTGGAGGTTCAACTACGTAATGCGGTTGATCATCGGGTTTGCGTCAAAGGTTGTGGCGCCCCTTCCCCTGCTCCTCTCGCTAGCACCCCCATGAGGTCTTGACATGTCGCCTTTCCACTATCTTTCCAATCGGCCAATCGCACATACCGCTGAGCAGTCGAAGGGTCAACGGCGCGAGATCATCCGGGCCGGTGGTCGTCCCGTGCGCCTGGTCTCCTTTCCCACGCGAGGCCTCCGGGTCACCGGGGTTGCAGTCGTGGGCGCCTTCGCGATCGCCGGACTGCACCTGTGGACCCTCATGCCAGCCGTCGCCGCATCATCCAATGTGACCAACCCGTCGTTCGAGTCCGGCTGGGCCTCCACCGCGCCGGCAGCCTGTTGGCAGTCGGGAGGGTTCGGCGCCGGTGACGCGACACTTGCCTCGAACGCCACAGCGCACACCGGCTCCGTCTCGGCGAAACTCACCGTCACTCATCTGGACTCGGGTGGCAACCGCAAGGTTGTGATCGACCAACACAGCACGTCCTGCGCACCGCCCGCGATCGCGGGGCACAAGTACGCCGTTTCGACGTGGTATCGGGCCAGCGCCGCGATCCGAATGACGGTCTACTATCGCGACTCAGCCGGTGCGTGGCACTGGTGGGCTCAGAGCCATAAATGGGGCTCAAGCAAATCATGGCGCGCAATGTCGTACATCACGGCTGCGGTCCCCCCAGGCGCAACCGCGCTGAGCTTCGGACCGGCCCTTTATTCCACCGGGTGGTTACTCGTGGACGACGCGGCTATGGCCGACACGACCACCAGCCCGACTACGACCACCAGCCCGACTACGACCACCAGCCCGACTACGACCACCAGCCCGACTACGACCACCAGCCCGACTACGACCACCAGCCCGACTGGCACTGTGGTGAACGTCTCGACCACGTCAGGGCTGTCCTCGGCGCTGTCCTCGGCTGCACCCGGGCAGACGATCATCTTGGCCGACGGCACTTATGTTGGGCGATTCACTCTGAACCGTTCGGGTACTGCAACGTCGCCGATCCGCATCACTGGCAGCCGTAACGCGCGGCTGGATGGCGGCTCGGTCTCTAGCGGCTACACCCTCCACCTGGACAACGCCAATTACGTGCAGGTGGACGGCATCACGGTCACCAACAGCCAGAAGGGGATCGTGCTGGACCAGTGCAGTCACGACGTACTGACCAACCTGGACGCTTACCACACCGGTGAGGAGATCATCCTGCTGCGCAACTACAGCAGTGACAACGTGGTCTCGAACAACGAGGTCCACGACTCCGGGCACACCACCGCCGGCTATGGCGAAGGCATCTACATCGGGCTGGCCGTGTCCAACTGGTCCTCAAGCGGGCAGTCCCGCACCAAGGGCGGACCCGATACCTCCGACCGAAACCAGATCACCGGCAACCACGTCTACAGCACAACCGCCGAGAACGTGGACATCAAGGAAGGCACGAGCAACGGCCTGATCGCGAACAACCGCTTCGACTCGACTGGCATGAGCGGCGCGAACTACGCCGACTCGTGGGTGGACATCGCCGGTAACGGCTACCGCGTGAGCGGCAACAACGGGATCAACCCTGGCAGCGCCCTGCTGGACGGCTACCAGACCCACGTGCAGGTCTCGGGCTGGGCCCAGAACAACACCTTCACGGCCAACAGTTCCGCGGTCAATGCCGCGGGGTACGCCTTCAACATCCAGACCTCCGGCGGTTCCCTTGGCAATGTGGTCAAGGCGGACAACACCCAGACCGGAGCCGCGAAGGGCCTGGCGAACATCTCCATAACCCCCTAGATGGAAGACCCGAGACGGCGTGTAGTGCCTGGTTCGCTTACTGGGAACTACATGCCGTCTCGCTGTGTGGGGACCACGCCGGCGTTACCGGGCGCACTTGCGTTTGGGCCAAGACGTGAGGGCGCCATCTGACATCGCTGGTGCTGACAAGAGGTTCCGGTTGTACATCCCGGATCGGGCGTTGTACATCCCGGATCGGGCCTCGCCGCGGATCTGGGAGACTACGGCAGCGACATGGCCATCCTCATCGCGCTGACCAAACGGGTTCACACCACCACCGGCGTCATCCCGATCCATGCCGGATGCTGCTCGGTCGGCAACCGGCGGATGCCCCGGCGCATGCGGTGGCCCGCGGCACCGAGTCCTTTACCGCGACCGGGTGACATTCCACAATGATCACGACCAGCCGCCACCGCGAGGGCCAGATCACGGCCGACATCACGACCAGGCAACGGATGCCTCCCAATTACGCACGAAACCGGAACCGCGTACGCCCGGCGGTAGGTCATCATCGAACCCGTCCTGGATCAGATGGCCAGATCAGCTTGCCGTCCTGGAGAACGCCGACGACCGGTCGCGAGGACCCGAGTGTGCCCATGAGGGGTGGCCCCTGCTGGCCGCATGCCGCAACCTACTCAAGCACCACGCCCAGATCGGTCTGGCTGGCCTAGCCACCACCTGAGTCACGCCCCCCGCGGCGCGCTTGTCACGCCGCCGAAACCCACTCTCCTCCCTATGGGGGAGCGAGGATCAGCCATCTTGTGGAGCGACGAAAGGTCCATTTGCAGAATGACTCTTGGAGCCGTGGCCTCTTGAATAGCAGTATCACCGCGCCTGCGACCTTCGCCAGCCCTTGGCCGAGGTCGTCCCTTCACAATTGAAAACACATGTCCCTTCACACTGGCAGTCGAGAAGCCAGGGAACGGCCAGGCGAGCATGAGCATCGACATTTCCTCCGGTCCCGCTGCGGCAGACATGCCGGCGGAAGCGGTCCTGCAACTCAGCGAGGTCTTCAAACCGCGCAGCACGTTCCGCTTCGACGTGGCCTGTGTGGGTCTGGGCTACGTCGGGCTTCCGACCGCACTGGCCTTCCACGCTGCACGCAGCCGGGTGCTGGGCTTCGACGTCAGTGCGGAGCGCTTGGCCGCGATCGCAGCCAAGCGGGTGGACCTGCTGGACTCAGACCAGGCACGGCTGCACCACGCGCTGGGCGGGGACGCCTTTACCCTCACCGCCGACCCAGGCCTCCTGGCACAGGCCTGGGCCGTGATCATCGCGGTGCCCACCCCGGTGGACGAGTACCTGATGCCCGACCTGGCCATCCTGCGCGGCGCGTGCGCGGTGGTCGTGGCCAACGCCGTGCCCGGACAGGTCATCATCCTCACGTCCACGACCTACGTCGGGAGCACCCAAGAGATGTTGGTGGCCCCGCTGGGCGCGCGCGGTTTCACTGTCGGGGAGGACATCCACGTTGCCTTCAGTCCCGAGCGGATCGACCCCGGCAATGACCGGCACGCCCACGAGGACGTCACTCGTATCGTCGGCGGCGCGACCCCCGAGTGTGCCAGGTCGGCGATGGCTGCACTTGGTGCCTACGCGGTCAACCTGCACGCGGTCTCTTCCACCGATGCCGCCGAGATGGCCAAGTTGTTTGAGAACACCTTCCGTGCGGTGAACATCGCCCTGGCCAACGAGCTGGCCGAGATCAGCCGGGCCTTGAGGATTGACGTGGTCGAGGTTATCGAGGCGGCCGCCACCAAGCCGTATGGATTCATGGCGTTCATGCCGGGGCCTGGTGTCGGCGGGCACTGCATCCCGTGCGACCCGCACTACCTGCTGTGGCAGTTGCGCCGAAACCGTCTTGCCACCCCGATCATCGAGCAGACGATGTATGCGATTGCTGCTCGCCCGCTGCGGGTTGTCGACCGTGCCTGCGAGGTGCTCTCCATGGCAGGGAGCGGCATCAAGGCAGCCCGTATCCTGGTGCTCGGTGTCGCGTATAAGCCAGACGTCCAGGACGTCCGGGAGTCCCCAGCGATCGAGATCGTCGCCCGGCTTCGGGCGCTCGGGGCGACCGTGGACTTCCACGACCCGCTGGTCGAGGTGTTGCGGCTGCCCGGCGGCGAGCTGATCACAGGCGTTGACGACCCCCAGCAATACGACGCTGACCTCGTCCTGGTGCACACCCTGCACCACGGCATGGACGTGTCCTGGCTTGAGGATGCCCCGCTCATCCTCGACACCAGCTACCGGCTGCGCGAGCTGCCGCAACTGTTCACCCTCTAAGTGCTCAGCCCCGCTAAATCCGTTACCGCCCGACGGAGGTCTCCGTGATCGTGATCATCTCCGCGCCCCGCCCACGTGTCTGGCGCCGGACGCGGGCGCTGTTGGCAATCGTGCTGCTGGGAACCCTTGCCTCCCTCGCGCAGGGCACCACGCCTGCCGTTGCAGCTCCGCCCGGGCACCCGCCAGTGGTGGTCTCGCTCACCTTCGACGACGGAGCCGCCGACCAAGTGCAAGCCGACGCTCTTATGACCAGGCAGGGAATGCGCGGCACCTTCTACATCAACTCCGGGCGCCTCGGGCAGTCCGGGTACATGAACAGCGACCAAGCACTTGCCCTACAGTCCGACGGCCACGAGATCGCCGGCCACACCGTCAGCCATGCCGACCTGCCAACCCTTAGTCTGGACGAGGCGACCCGTCAGGTGTGCAACGACCGAGTCAACCTGCTCAACTTGGGGCTGAACGCGAAGAACTTCGCATACCCCTTCGGCGACCAGAACACCACTGTCCAGCAGATCGTTCACGACTGCGGATACAACTCGGCCCGCGGCGTCGGGGACATCGTCTCACCGGGCACCTGCTATGGGTGCAACTACGCTGAGAGCATCCCTCCAGCGAACCCCTACGCGCTGGACACCCCGGACTCGATCAAGAGCACCACCTCTCTGGAGGACATGGAAAACTCCGTGCTGCAGGCCGAGCAGCACGGAGGCGGCTGGGTGATCCTGGTGATGCACCACATCTGTTCCGGGTGTGACCCGTACAGTGTCTCGTCTGTCCAGCTGGACACGTTCCTGACCTGGCTGGCCCAGCGGGCAGGTGGCGGTACCACCGTCAAGACCGTCGGGGACGTCATCGGCGGGCCGCTGCAGGCTCCGGTGAACGGACCTGCCCCGGCGCCGCCGCTGAGCACCACGAACCTGCTGCAGAACCCCTCGATGGAACAACTCAACCCCAACGGCATCCCCACCTGCTGGCAGCGGGGAGGTTACGGCGCCAACACCTACACCTGGTCCAACACCAGCGACGCTCAGGACGGCGCGAACGCTCAGCGGGTCGTCATCACTAGCTACACCGACGGCGACCGCAAGATGATCAGCCCACAGGACCTCGGCGCCTGTGCCCCGCCTACCGTGGTCGGGCACAGCTACCAGGTGCACGGCTGGTACAAGACGAACGCCACCGTGCGGATGGCCGCCTACGCCCGGAACGCTCTGGGCGGGTGGAGCTTCCTGGGGCAGGGACCCAGCCTGGCGAGCTCGCCGACGAGCTACACACAGGCAGCCTGGACCACCCCGGCGATGCCAGCCGGGTCGACCGCTATCAGCGTCGGCTTCTCTCAGCGCTCGGTGGGCTTCCTACAAGGGGACGCCATGTCCCTGAACGACACCGACCAGACCCCCCCGGCAGTGTCGATCACCGCACCAGATGACGGCACCCGAGTCCGCGGCACGATCACCTTTACCGCGAACGCCTCCGACGCCTCCGGGGTCGACCACGTCGACTTCCTCGTCGACGGCGTCGCGGTGTGCTCCGCCTCCAGCGCGCCCTACACCTGCAGCTACGCCACCACCACCAAACCAGACTCGGTAATCGCGGTCACCGCCAAGGCCGTAGACACCGCGGGGAATATCGGACTCTCAGCCGGGCACAACTACACAGTGTCCAACAGCGTGCCGCTGGACAACACGGCGCCCACCGTCGCCATGACCTCACCCACCGACGGCTCGACGGTCTACGGCACGGTCGCGCTCACCGCGGACGCGACAGACAACGACGCCGTGAACCAGGTCCTGTTCTACGCCAACGGCACTCAGGTCGGGGCGACCAACTCCGCGCCCTACCAGGTCAGCTGGGACTCGACCACAGTCCCGGACGGCTCCGTTAACATCGTGGCCAAGGCCCTAGACCTGTCCGGCAACCTGGCCACCTCCGCTCCGATCACCATGACGGTGAACAACGACGGACAGGATACGACGCCGCCGACGAGTACAATCAGCTGCAACAGCCTGACCTGCTCGACCTCCTGGTATGGGAGCGCGGTCACGGTCACCCTCGCGGCCACCGACCCCAGCCCCGGCTCCGGGGTCGCGAAGATCGTCTACACAACCGACGGCACCGACCCGACGACCAGCAACGGCATCGTCTACAGCGGCGGGTTCACGCTCAGTTCGAGCACCACCGTGAAGTACCGTTCCTACGACGTTGCCGGCAACGCCGAGAATATCCAGAACGCGGCCCTGAGTATCGACACGGTCGCACCCAGCGCCGTCGTGACCTCCCCAGCGGCTGGAGCCACCGTCACCGGCACCACCTACATCGTGGCCGATGTCAGCGATAACGTCGCCGTGGAAAGGGTCTGGTTCTACCTCGACGGCCAGGCCCTCGGCAGCCGCACCGCGACACCCTGGCAGTGGAAGTGGGACACCACCACCACCACGGAGGGGACACACACCTTGTACGTGATCGCCTACGACGCCGCCGGCAACTGGACGAAGTCCGCGACGATCACTGTCCAGCGCGCGGCCCTGAGTACCGACACGGTCGCACCCAGCGCCGTCGTCACCTCCCCAGCGGCTGGAGCCACCGTCACCGGCACCACCTACATCGTGGCCGATGTCAGCGATAACGTCGCCGTGGAAAGGGTCTGGTTCTACCTCGACGGCCAGGCCCTCGGCAGCCGCACCGCGACACCCTGGCAGTGGAAGTGGAACACCACCACCACCACGAAGGGGACACACACTCTGTACGTGATCGCCTACGACGCCGCCGGCAACCAGACGAAGTCCGCGACGATCACTGTCACGGTGGGGTGAATATGTGTGTCTCCCGACCAGGAATTATGCCGCTGGTCCTGAGCCAAGGTCCGGGGCCATGACGAGTCAACTGGCGACACACTCCCCGGTCGTGGATGTCGGGGAGGCGCTGAGCTGGCTCTATGAGCCGGTCGAACACCAGCGCATGCACCGTCGGGCGCGCCATCGCCGCGAAGGGCGCCCGCTGCGGGGCCTTCTGGCGCTGCTGGCGCTGCTGCCACTGCTGGTGCTGCTTTCAATCCGGCTTGTCCGGCTCATCAACGACGCGGTGTTGACTTTGTACGGCGCGGGGGTACTCACTGCGACGATCATGGTCATGTACCTCTCCTTCGGTTGGTACTACGACAAAAGCCGCGGCATCACGCTGCCCGCTGACGCACCCCCGGCGTCGTGCATGCTGGCGGTCAAGGATGACGTGGACGTGATTGCCCGCTGCGTCTCATCGGTGCTGGACTCGGACTACCCCAACCTCGAGCTCATCGTCGTTGATGACGCCTCCACCGATGGGACGACCGAGATTCTCCGCGAGCTCGCGTCCCACCGCCCGTTCACCCTTGTCTGTCTTGAGCGCAACATCGGCAAGAAGCGGGCGCTGACCCTGGCCGCGTCCCGGGCCAAGGGAGAGGTCTTCGTCTTCACCGATTCCGACTGCATCGTGTCCCCCTACGCCATCAGCCAGTGCATCAAAGCCCTCGTGGCCGACCCGGAGGTCGGCGCCGTAAGCGGTCACGCTCGCGCCCTCAACGACAAGAGCACCCTGCTCACCCGTATCCAGGACACTTGGTACGACGGCCAGTTCGCAGTCGCCAAGGCCGCAGAGTCAGTCCTCGGGACTGTGACCTGCGTGTCCGGGCCGATGGCCGCATTCCGCCGCTGCGCCATCTATGACTACCTACCGGCCTGGGCCGAAGACACCTTCCTGGGTCGAGAGTTCAAGTTCGCCACCGACCGTCAGCTCACTGCATACGTGCTCGGCCAGGAACGAATCGGGCACAAGCTCAAGGAGCGGTTCGCCGACTCGATTCTCATCACACAGGAGGGACATCCACCGCGGCGCTGGAGGGTCGAATACGTGGCCTCCGCGCGCGTCCTGACCAACGTGCCTGAGTCGCCGCGCGCAATGCTCAAGCAGCAGATCCGTTGGAAGAAGAGTTTCATCCGCAACCTGTTCTTCACCGGAGGATTCCTCTGGCGCCGAGGCGCGTTGCCGTCGTTCATGTTCTACGGTCACGTGCTGTGGGTCTGCGCCGCCCCCCTCCTGGCGTTCCGGCACCTCTTCTGGCTGCCCCTCCAAGGACAGGGTCGCTACACCTTGGTTTACCTCGCCGGCGTCTTGCTTAAGGGCTGCGTCTGGGCGCTGGCTTACAGGCTCCAGAACCCCGGGTCAATCAAATGGGTTTACCGACCCCTGATGAGCCTGCTTTCGGCAGTGTTCCTGTCCTGGATCCTGCTGTACTCCGCGCTCACCCTGCGTAAGAGCGTCTGGTCCCGCGGATGACCAGGGCCAGGGCCCGACGGCTGGGCCGGTGGCTAGCGGAAGCCGCTGTGATCATCATCATCCTCATTCTGTATCTCATCGTGTTCAGCCGCGGGCAGATAGTGCATGGGAGGATCCTGTGAGCGCCCTCGCCGAACAACTCCGTCGGTACCTTCGCCCGCGAGGTGTGGCCACCCTCCTCGTCATTGCGCAAGTCGCGCTGGTTGTCGGCGCGCTGTCTGTCCCGCTGTCCTTCGCGTGGCTGCGCCAGCGCGACATCCAGCTAGGTCTGCAAACCCTGGTCAGCTCCAGCGCCGCCCTCCCCGCCTTGGGCCCGCTTTCAGCACGCCCGGCGCTGATCGTGCTGGCATACCACAACGTGCAGGAACACCCGTCCAGCCCGTACAGCGTCACTCCTCGCCAGTTCGCCGACCAAATTCACATGCTTAGCGTCGGCGGCTACAGCGCCGCCTCCGGCGAGGACATCCTTGCTGCCCTGGCGGGGCGGCCAATCACGGGCCACAAGGTGCTCATCACGTTCGACGACGGCGCCAAGGGTATCTGGACCTACGCCGACCCGATCCTGGCCAGATACGGCTTCCGGGCCATGGCATTTATCATCACCGGCGCGGTGGACACTCACCAGCCCTACTACGTCACCTGGCGGGAGTTGGCGGCGATGCATAACTCCGGGCGCTGGGACTTGGAATCCCACACCAACCAGGGCCACGGCACCGTACCGGTCACCGCCGACGGTGCGCGAGGGCCTTTCCTGGCGAGCCGCGAGTGGCTCGCGCCCGCCGCCCGCGCCGAGACGATGGCCGAGTACACCAGTCGGGTCGGCACCGACCTGGCCCGGTCCGTTGCCGCGTTCGTCGCCCACGGCCTACCAGCCCCGCGGTTCCTCGCTTTCCCCTTTTCCGCGCGCGGCCACCCATCCAACGATCCGCGCATCCCGAACCTGCTCCAGACTATTGTGTCCAAGCAGTTTGTCGCCGAGTTCAACAATGACTCGTCGGCCGGTGCGTTGACGCCCACGGACCTGCGCGACAGGTTCTTGCCCCGGATCGAGGTGACGGGCTCCACGACGGCCCTTGCTCTGCACGCAAAACTACGCCAGGCGGCGCCGCGGACTGTTGCCGAGGCCAACCTTCGCCGCGCCACGGACTGGTGCTGTGGCGAATCCACTCCAAGCGTGGTCGTTGACAGCCATGGTGACCTGCGGCTGCCGGGCACCAAGCTGACCAGCTGGCGGATCGCAACCTACGGTCCAGCTGAAGGCGAAGCATGGACCTCGTACTTACTTACTGCGCGGGTTCACGGTCTCACCTCGCCCGGTACCGCCGCGGCATTGCTGGTGGGCACGCAGGGCAGGGCGGGGCTGCGCGTCGTTGTCGAACGAACGAGTGTTCGCGTGGTCACCACCGACCCCAACGGCATCACCCGTGAGCTCGCCTGGCGGACTCTCAGTCTGGCCACAAGTCATCAGGTCGCAGTCTGGGTCCGTCCAACCGGTGCGGAGATCTCCGTGGACGGTCGAGCGCAGATGAGGGTGCCCGTCTCGGCGGGCCTGAGAGCCGGCAGTATCGGACTGGGTACTTTCCTTACCCTCAGTTCCCAAGACGTTTGGTTCGAGGGTGTCCAGCTCCGAGCACCCTGACGTTGATATGTTCGAGGCCATCTTCCGGCTCCCGAGCGAGACGCAGCCACGGCGAAGCAGGTGGCCGGCGATTCGGACCTTGGTGGCGCTGGGCGCTCTCGTGGCGCTGATTGGATGGATAGTCGTGCAGTCACAGCCCGCCCAGATTGACATGCTTCAGGGGCTCCCCCGCGACGGCCTGGTGGCAGCAGACGCTGGGGCCCCTGAGGTGGGTGGCAAGTGGGTGGTGACCAGCGGGTCGTTGCTGACTCGCAACGGGGAGCTGTGGTCCGGGCGCCCGGACGCAGGCCCTCCCGACCCGGCACACGGTCGCACCGGGTCCGCGGTGTTGCGTGCGGTCTCCACCCACCGGGATTTCGAGAACGTGCGCGTTTCGATCGAGATGGCGCTAACGGCCCTGGTTACGACCACCCGCACCAGCGCCCATGCGTGGGACGGGGTGCACATCTTTCTGCGCTATCAGAACGCAGCCGACCTCTACGTCGTGGACCTGACCCGGCGCGACGGTACCCTGACGATCAAGCGCAAGCGGAGCGTGGCAGCCGGCCCCTCGCCCTCGACCAGCGCCGGCCCGGGTGGTTTGGCCACGCAAGATGCTGACCTCTCAAACGGGGGCTTGTACACCACGCTCGCAACGACCCACCACTCACTTAGCCACGGGTGGCACCGCTACGAGCTGAGCTGTACAAACGGCCCCCAGGGGGTGACCATCACCCTCAGTGTCGACGGGAACGTACTGCTCACCGCCGTCGACACCGACACGTCCGCACTCCGAGGCCCAGGCGGAGTCGGGCTGCGCGGCGACAACGCCAACTTCACGATCCGGAAGTTCATCATCGAGCCTGAGCCCGGAAAATAGTGATAGACAGCACAGAACCCCCTTCACGCTGAGGAGATTTCGGCTGCTCTACGATCGTATTGGTGCCGGGGGGACCGTGCAAACGTAACCGGGGCTTCGATAGCCGACGTGCTTGACGGCGATGCCTGCGAACAGGAGACGGAGGAGCTCACGGCGCTGCGTCATTGTCCAGGCCGACCATGCGGCCGCCGGGTCGCCCAGACGCGAGACACACCGAACCGGCTTCTCGTCGGGGGCCATCCCAGTCCTTACAGAGTCCTTGGTAGGGTCATCCCCGACCGTCAACGGTCAACGGTTCTCAATGGCATCTATGCAGGTCAGCAACGCGGCGCAGCACCCGCCAATCCGCACCTGGTCCGTCATCGACGCCGATGATGGACCGGGTGCGGTTCCGTGAATGGGCTGAAGCGCCTCAGCCAACGCACCGGCGAGACGTCTTAACTCGGACTCAGTCAGTGGATCTGGGGCTCGGGCCGTGCTGCGTGCCCTGCGATGCGCCAAGTGCTTTACCGCAGGAGTTCCCAGGGTCCGCTCGCCCCTGGGAAATCCTGCCGGGCGTGAGGTCAGAGCAGCGGCGTGCCGAGAGCGTAGACCGCTTGGTTGACCACTGAGCAGTTGAAGGTCAGCTGCGGCAGTAGCGCCTCGTACGCGTCACCACTGGCGACGGCGGCATCGACCTGAGCCTTGTTGATCAGGTGCGCGTCGGCTGCGCCCGTACTGGTGAATAGCACGAGGATCGGCTCCCAGGCGATGTTGAAGTCACCGCCGCTTGCTGGCCCAGCCATGAGGTGGTCGTGCCCCATCACCCCACCGCTATACACGTCGTAGCCCTTGAGTTGGTTGATCGCCATCGCCCCGCCTGCAACGCCCGGGCTCGGGATCGGCGACGCGCGGCTGCGCGAGCTCGGTTGGTGAGTCAGCAGGCCATATCCGCAGATCAGCGATCAGCTCGCACGGAACTGCGTCACATCGCCGCGAAGAGTCCTGTCTGGATGCCAGCCTCAGCACGAGGCACAGTGTGGTCGTGAAGATGCGGTTGACTGTGGTCCGTGATGAAGCGCGGACAGGACCGCGAGGTTCGGCAGTGAGTGTTGTCCGCGTTGGGACGTGGAACGTGGAGTACGCACGTGGCGCCGAGAAGAACGACCGGCGACGCGCGCAGCTGCTATCTCAGCGGGCCGCCGTATGGGTGTTGACCGAGACTCACGACGACCTCGACTTGTCGGCCACGCACGACGCCGTGCACTCGGAGCGCCGGTACGCGAGACCGGGTGGGCGCTGGACGACGATCTGGACGTCGCTACCTGTGTTGGAGCGCCTCGAGACCACCCACCCGACCCGTTGCGTCGCCGTTCGACTTGACGGCGGTGCGGCCGGAGAGTTCGTTGTCTTCGGGACGGTCCTTCCCTGGAACGGGGACCCCGGCCCCGAGTCTGACAACCCCGCCAAGGGATGGACTGAGTTCTATCGAGTCACGCGGGTGCAGGCGACGGACTGGCGGCAGCTGCGTCGGCGGTACCCGAACGCGTCACTGGTGGTAGCAGGGGACCTCAATCATGACCTGGGTGGTCGTCACTACTACGGAACCAAAGCGGGCCGGGAGTTACTCACATCGGAGCTCGCCAGTGCCGGGCTCGTCTGTCTGACCGCGACCAACGCCTTTGCCCGCGGAGCCATGGAACACCCACCCATCGACCACGTATGCGCCGGGCCCGGCCGCGGCCGAACGCTCAGCGCAGAGGTGGAGGGGTGGGACTGCGCCGTGGACGGCACACGCCTCAGCGATCACGGTGGCGTGCTGGCGTCTCTCGAACTCGCTTCAGATCCAGCGCGATAGGTGACGGCGAGCGCGTTTCGGCGCGCACCGCGAACCCCCACCCCGCCGGACACAGCCAGATGATGGTGTGCCGTCGCCAGCACGAGTTCGGAGTGCGCGATCCGCTGGTGGAGCGTCATACCGCCATCTGTCGGCGTCGAGCTTTCGGAGCAGCCGATGTGCGTGCGTGGGACGACGTGTCCGGGCCTCGACTGCGGCTGGTGGGCACGACATCAGAAGAGCCACATTCCAGCGGGTGGCCGGAAGTCTCCGCGCCCCCAGAGGCGTGCCGAGGGTATATGTGGGAGTCTGCGGTCATGGACCTGCCTCGCCCTGACGTCGATCCCGGTGGCCTGCTCGAATACTCGGTCGTCTTCACCGACCGTTCGCTGAACCACATGTCGAAGCGCTTTGTGGCGGTGATGCAGGACATCGTCGACGTACTCTGCACGACTTACCATGCCGAGACCGTCGCGGTCGTCCCGGGTGGCGGCACCTACGCCATGGAAGCGGTCGCCCGGCAGTTGGCGACGGGGCGGCGATGCCTCGTTGTCCGCAACGGCCTCTTCTCCTACCGCTGGTCGCAGATCTTCGACGCCGGGTCCATTCCAGCGGAGACCCAGGTCTGCTGCGCCCGGCCGGTTTCCGACGAGCGGCACGCACCATGGGTGCCGCCTCCGATCGACGAGGTGGTCGAGACCATCGAGCGCACCCGTCCCGAGGTCGTCTTCGCGGCACACGTAGAGACGGCGGCCGGGATAGTGCTACCCGACGACTACCTCCGCGCCGTCGCTGCGGCCACGCATGATGTCGGTGGGCTCATCGTCGTCGACTGCATCGCGTCGGGGGCGCTCTGGGTGGACATGACCGACCTCGGGATCGATGTCCTCATCAGCGCACCGCAGAAGGGCTGGAGCGGCTCGCCGTGCGCGGGCTTCGTGATGCTCGGCGAGGCCGGGCGTGCAGGCCTCGGGTCGACCACCTCGACGAGTTTTGCAGCCGATCTCCGGAAGTGGCTGTCGATCACCGAGGCCTACACCGAGGGACAAACCCCGTACCACGCAACAATGCCGACCGACGCGTTGGCGCACGACGCTGCACTCATGCGCCAGACCTATGACGCCGGGCTCGCCGAGCTGCGCCGAGCCCAGATCGCCCTTGGCACGCAAGTCCGCGCCGTGCTCGCCGAACGCGGGTTCCCATCCGTCGCGGCAGAGGGATTCGAGGCACCGAGCGTAGCGGTCGCGTTCACCGACGACCCGGCGATCCGCAGCGGCGGGAAACTCAAACAGGTTGGCCTTCAGGTGGCCGCTGGCGTGCCTCTCATGTGCGGTGAAGGCGACGACTTCTCGTCATTCCGCATCGGACTCTTCGGCCTCGACAAGCTCGCCGATGTCGACGGCACCGTAGGGCGCCTCGAAGCACGCCTCGACCAGCTCGACCGCTGACCTCGAGCCGGCCGACACCCGCGTCGCGTCGACGCCAGGTCGTGCACCTCCGCCGCTGCCCTCGACCAGCGAGAAAGCCCGTAGCGACGGAACACGGGAACTCCGTGCTCGCGAAGACCACCCGCGAGTTTCGCAGCCGTCCCACGCACCTTGGGACCTCGAGTCGTCCGTCGGACCCAGCGAGGAAGGGAGTCCGTGCCCTTCGCCAAGCTCATCTGATCCTCCACGGCCCTGCTCACTGAAATTTTCCCGCCCACTCGACGCAACGGCGCCGGGAACGGTGGGTGCGTCACATCGCCGCGAGTGCCGCAGTACTCGTGTTCCTCCACGTCCGCTTATGGCCGCATACAGCGCGTTTGAGTCCCACTCGAGGATCCCCGTGTGGGACGGCCAGGGCAACCGCGTCAATGGCGGTAAGACGCACACTTCGGGGCGACATCGAGTGCATTGCATCTCACGGCTTGGCAGGGCGACGAGCGGTCTTCCTCGGCGCCCTGCCAAGCCTCGGTCTCGGAACAGCCGATTGGCTAGCCCTTGCCGAGCGTCTTACCGGCCTGCGACTTCGCGGGTTTGGATGTTCCATTCGATGCCAGAGTCTTGCCTGCCTTCGACAGCGCACCCTTGCTGGGCTTTCCACCACTCTTCGCCATTCGTGTTCACCTCCTTCCACTCTGATTCCATTCTATCGGAGAGCACCGACATCACTTGTCGGAGACGGCGAGAGCCGACGATGGTCCCGGCGTCCGACAGTCCGGCCTCTGGGTCAGGCCGCGACTCGGTTGTAGCGGTGAGCTCGGATCTGTCGGCCGACGCGGCGCCACGGGTGCGGGAGAAGCATTACCTCGTAGAGGTGCACGGGGACGGCGTAGTAGTCGTAGGTTCCGCCGGAACTGAACGTCACCCGTAGGACTTGAGTGCGGTGGTCGTAGCCGGCGTCGCGGACTGTGTCTGAGGTGACTGGTGTCATGTTCATCGGGTGCTCCCCGTGCTGGTCGGGTTCTTGTGGTTGTGCGTGATGCGGTTCCAGAGGCGTCGCCACCACGACGTCCGCGTCGATCGGGTGGGAGTGGCGGTGGGTTGGGTGTGGGCTGCGCGGTCTCGGATGGTTGCGGCGTTGGTCGCGGCGGCCGAGATCGGTGGGAGCCAGTCGATCCGGTTTCCCTTGATGTAGTAGTGCGACCTGCAGGGCTGTTGGCCGTTGCCGACTGATGGGCGTAGGGACACGGTTCCGTCGTAGGTGAGGCTCCAGTCGTGGGCGCCGAACGGGGTGACGGTCTTCGCTCCGCAGCCGCACGCGCAGAGGTGGACTGCGGTGTCGTACTCCATCGAGATGTACAGCGTCTCCTGCTCGAGGTGGGAGGGGATGTATTCGGTGAATACCGGAGTCAGGCCCTTGGCCTTCATGCGGCGTCGCCCGTGTTTGCCGGTCTGGTCTCTTCGTTCTCCGGGGCCTCGGCCGCGGTGGTGATGTCGGCGACGGTCGCCTGTTCGGAGGTGCCGTACCGGTTGAAGAGGTCGTTGGAGTCGACGGCGTACACGGTGTGGTGTTCGTTCTCGTCGTCGGCGTAGAAGCCCAAGTGCTTCTTGTAGCGGAGAACGGCGAGGACTGCGGTCAGCGAGTTGAGTTCTGCGACCTGGAGGTTCGTGTCGTACTCGGCGTCTTCGCCGGCGAAGTACGAGATGAGCTGGTCGCGTTCGATGTGGTCGGTGTGTCCGGGGGCGGAGAACGTGATCCGGACCAGGCCGTTGATGCCGCCGGGGTCCTTGCTGAGGCCGACTCCGGTGTCGATGAACGGGACGCCGTGGGCGGTGAGCGCGTCGATGATGGCCTTCTTGTCGGAGCCGGTGTCCATGGCGAGGAAGACGAAGTTTGCGTCGAGGATCTCGGTGACGTTGGCTTCGGTCACGTACTCCGGGTGCGGTTCGATGCCGCGGCGCATGAGCGAGTACATCTGGTGGTAGTACTCGACCTTGTACTTGCCGGCTCGCAGGTCGTCGATGCCCGCAGCACCGGGGGCCCGGTAGGCGTTGTGGCTGCGGAAGGTGTCGCCGTCGTAGAGGTGAAGCGCGAGGATCGGGGTCTTGGCGAGCAGGTCGAGCAGGTAGGCGCCGGTGCCGCCCAGGCCGATGATCACGACCTTCGCCAAGGCCAGGGCGTTGTTGGGCTCGGTGATTCCGGCGCGGCTGGAGAACGTGTCGAGGTAGCAGAACACGCCGTCGTCCTCGTCGGTGGCGACCGGCTTGAAGGTCAGCGGTGTGACGGTCGGGTCGATGGCCTGGGCCGGCCCGATGAGCATCGCCGCGTGGTAGGTGACCTTCTCGTGGAAGTCGTTGTAGCCCTCGGGCCGGGGCTTCTGGGAGAACCCGCACGAGGCGGTGAGGTCGGGTGAGGCCGACCACTTCTCGACGCCGTCGTTGATCAGGCCGTCGATCGGGTCGCCGTTCTTGTCGCGTGGGACGCCGCCGACCAAGCACATCACGTGGGTGCTGGGCTTCGCGGTGACGTCCCCGCTCAGGTCCAGTGGGCAGAGGAAGGAGCCCCACCGAACCTGAGCGGCATCGTTGACGAACGGGATGTCGTCGACGACCAGGTAGCCACCGACGATTCGGACGGCATAGCCCTCCTGGACCAGGAGGGCCAGGTCCGGGCTGTTACGAACGAGTCGAGAGCCGGACATTGAACATCGTGCCCTTCTTCTTGACCTTCACGGATTCGCCGGCAACGAGGGTGCCGGCCCCGCCGCGGGGGGCGTGGGCGTTCTTGTAGGTCACGGTGAACAGGGCCTGCGGGTCGTGACCGGGGTACGCGAGCTGCCCCAGTTCTTCGTAGGTCACGGTCTCCTGGTCGAGGGAGAACGCGGTCCCGTTGATCGCGACGTCGTAAACCTTGACCCTTTTCTTGTCCGTGGCCTCGGCCGTGATGCTGGTCATTGTGTCCTCCAAGTGATTAGATGTGCGACACGGTGTTTGATCTGTCAAACACTCTTCTTCGTGAACGATACCAGCAACGCCGTTTGATTTGTCAAACACTATCCCGACAGGAGTCCCATGGCGTCCACGTCCATTGACGTAGCGAGCCTGCACGCCGCTCTTGATGCAGCAAGATCCTCGAAGGAGTTGTCCTGGCGGCAACTCGCCGGGCTGCTCGAACTCAGCCCTTCAACCCTCTCCAGGCTGGCCAATGGCTATACGCCTGACACGACCGCCTTCACAAGCATGGTCACCTGGCTGAACATCCCAGCCGAGAGGTTCATCACCGCCGAGGGACTCGCCGAGCGCGAAGAGCCCGACCTGGTTGCAAGCCTGGCGCCGCTACTTCGTGCCCGGAAGGACCTCAAACCCGAGGACGTTGATCATCTAGAGGAACTGATCTCCTCGGCGGTTCGCCGGTTCCACAGCGAGAGGCCGACAAGAGGAGCATGAGGTTTCGGTGGACCCAGAAGTTGATGGCTGAGGTCGCGGCAGAGGAGCGCCGCGAGCTCGGCCTTGACGTCATGGACCCACTGGATCCCTACGAGCTGGCCGAGAAGCACGGCATCCCCGTCTACAGCATCTCGGGGCTCAAGGACTCCGGTTGCGCACCCGAGACCGTGCACCACTTCCTGGTGACTCGGAGCAAAGCGTGGTCGGCTGCCATCATTCCGGTCGGCCGTGCGCGGATCGTCATCGAAAACGACGCCCACGAGTTCGTGCGCCGCCGATCCAGCCTGGCGCACGAGATGAGTCATCACCTGCTCGAACACGGCTTCCCTGACACCTTGCTCACCGAGGAGCACGACCGCGCTTTCAGTCCGGAGTTGGAGAAGGAGGCGCTCTTTCTCTCCGGAGAGCTTCTGGTGCCCGAGAAGGCGTGCATCAAACTTGCGTTTAAGGGTGCCGACAATGTCGCTGTCGGCTCTGGCTTCGAGGTCAGCACTCAGTTTGCTCAGATGCGTATGAAGGGCGCACGTGTCCTGGCAGCGAATGCCTTGAGGAAGCAGGCCCGTGGCCGCTGACAGACGCTGTGGGTTCTCCGGAGGTAACTCCCGCGCATCAAAGGTTGAAGTAGCGCACGATCCATGGCGGAGGTTTCGCGAGAGGCTCAGCCTCGACGCTCGCGTCAATCTTTGGGCGGTTTGACGCGGCTCCGCATGCGTCCCGATTGCCACTGGCTCAGTCGACGTCGGGAGGCGCGACCCGTCCCCCAAGGAACCTCTTGCGAGAACGCGGCCAGTCAGACACATGCGTTTGAGAGCGCGTTCCGTAGCACCCGCCCGGTGAAGATCACCGCGAAGGCACGGGGGGCGTACGGGACACGGCCAAGGAACCAGAATCGTGCCGGTTCACTCCCCTACCGCGAGCGCCGCCGCGACTGGACGCTCCAAAAGGTCGCGGTTCTTCACTTGGGGTTATTGATCCGCCGACCCGTCCCCGCGCCCTCAGTAGCGGCAAGGCCGCCTCGGCGATGTTGCTAGAAGGTCTCCAGGTCGGCCAGGCCGTCCTGCCAAACGGCGGCCACTCGCGCCCGTTCTGACTCTGACTTCACCGGACCTGTTCGTGCATGCGAGCCAAACTGACCCCCGGCCAGGCCCAGCCGCCCCGGCCCAGCCGGCGATGCCGACGTCGGCGCCGCGATCCCGAACTACGTGCCTACGTGCCTACCAGAGCGCCGGTGGGCACAGTGCGCGGTTCCTGGGATGGGCGTGAAAGGGGTGTGCATGACTTCTCCGGCGTGTTCGGGGGATGGCGTTCTGGAGCTAGTAAGTACCGTGTCGTGGTGGCATGTGGGCGCAGTCATCACGAAGCGTCTGAGGCACGGCTGCTCGGGTGGTCTTACTAGCTCGAACCGTGCGGCCATCCGGACTGCTGACCGTTGACGGCCCCGGCTCCGGATACGTCGTGGGCCAAGACCGTGGCCGCGATGGCCTCAGCCGTTGATACGGCCATTGCTGTTGCGATGAGGTGGGCGCGGGCGACCTCGAGTTCCTCCTCAGATTGCGCGTACTCGCGGAACTCGGGTGCCGCGGCGACCAGGGGGATGGCTGCGACCATGGCCCTGGCTGCGGCTGTGAGGTGGTCGCGGCTAGCAGCCTGCACTGCCAGAGCTGTGGTCCGCGTCTTCCCCGCGGCGGTCATCGCGTCGGTGCCGGCCTGCCACCCGAGCGAGTCGGTGTCTTCGTAGGAGGCGACGAGGGCCGCGCAGATTGCCTGGGTCTCCGCGGCTGTAGGACTGGCTTCACCGGCACCGTGAATTTCGATGGTGGTGTCGCCGAAAGTGTTGGTGTTCATAGCAATTCTCCTTTGTAGGGGGGCCGGAAAGGCCGTACAGGGCTATCCATCTGAGCCGACTTGGCCGCTGGGCCCGTCTGGTGAACCACAACATGTAGCGTCCCTGGCCGCTTGTAGGCACGACATCTTGTGCCCGGTCGGCTCAGATGGATAGCCCTAAGGCCGTATATGAAATTGGGGACGATGCGAACCAAACCCTCTGGCCAGATTGCTGACCATCGATTGCTACTCGGTTCGGTGGCGGCTACCTTCCGGCTCACCCAAGAAAACCTGCGCGAGATCTGCTGCCACAACCACGGTCTCCCCGCCTGGCCGGGAGTACATCTGTCAAAGACCAGAGACCTCCTGGGGAAAGCACACACACCTCCCGGGGGATTTGCCCCTGTTCCGAATCCGTGAGGGCCTCCAGCACGGGAGTTTCAGCATCCGGTTGGCTCCGAACCGCTCCCGGGCCTGCCAGGAAGGCGCCCGCTACTGGTCCATGTCGGCTGTCCGGGCCCGCAAGGTGGCGTGCGCGCCCGCCCCGTCCACCAGCCACAGCAGGTGACTGGTGGCTTGGGCCAGGACCACTGCCCGCCCGGGCAGGTCCAGGCTGAGGTAGATGGCCATGACCGCGTCGACGAGCTCGTGGGCACCGGCGGTTCCTGCTCGAAGAGCCAGACTGCCGTGGTGGCCGGGTACGCCCGGGCAGGTCCAGGCTGAGGTAGATGGCCATGACCGCGTCGACGAGCTCGTGGGCACCGGCGGTTCCTGCTCGAAGAGCCAGACTGCCGTGGTGGCCGGGTGCGGTTCCCCCAGCGGGCTCGCGGGCGCCCGGGCGTACCCGGCACGGTCGCAGTCGGCGCGGGTAAGGACCAGTGCGGCGCCGAGGAGTGCCTTGGGCCGGGCGACGGCGACTAGTGCACCGGCACAACGAGCGAGCATCCATCCGCATGCACCGGCCACGTCTTGCACGCTGCCCCTGGCGACCGGCACCTCACCGTCAAGGCAGGCGTGGATCAGTTTCGAAGCCAGGAGGCTGGTCGGCCTCGGGGATGACGTCGACTTCACCGTGCACACCACCATGGAGCCGGCATAGGACCGGCGCCTGCGGTCCACCAACAACCGAGGTCTAAGAGGTTGCAGGCGCTGCGCCATCCCCCCGTCGCAGCGGGGCCGCCGTCTGTCGCCATCACCGACTCCTGTCAGCTAGTAACCGGAACCGCACGCCATGTGACCGTGCTCGGCCCCGGCTGCGCGGCAATGACCGACAAACCCGCCAAATAGCCCGCCACACTCCATCTGTATCCGCTGAGGGTGGCGGCAGACGGAGAAGCCTCCGTCACCCTTACGAGTCTTGGAACTTTGACGGAGCCAACGCGCTGAACTACTGACGAGAGAAGCCCCCGACCGGTGAGGTCGGGGGCTTCCTATCAGTTGGTGCTCAGCGCGGCCAGAGCGTCGGTGAGGGTTACGGCGACTCTGGCACGAACGGTGGTGTTGATGTCGACGATCTTCTCGAGGCTCTTGCTCGCGGTGATCGTGTGGCGTGTGATTTCCTCGAGGTCGTTCAGGGCTGTGAGTGCCTGAGCGATCTTTGATGAAGCCCTCGAGACGCTGACCGGGTCGGCGTCGTTTCCGGTGTCTGTCGCGAGCGCGACCAGTTCGCGAAGGACCAGATACACCAGCGAGAGCACGGGTGCGTCGGCGACGACCACGAAGAGTCGTTCACCAACCCGTGCGAAGAGCCGGCCGCCGGGCACTTGGCCGTCCGGGACGATGGCCAGGCCACCGGAGGCCATCCGGAGCTCCCTGGATGCGGTCAGCTCCTCGCGCCATTTTGCTGCGCTGAGCGGCCTATCCCGGGTTTTGGCTTCGAGGACAATCCGTGCGGTGCGTCCCCCTGTGATGAGGGGGTTGAGGGTTGCGAGCCCGTCTCCGGCGCGGCTTGTCGATCCGGGGGCCACGTATGACCCCGTCAGGTCCAGCTGGTCGCCTGCGGCTGCCACGGCGTCGCCGGCCAGTTGCATGGCTTCGGCCTCGAACTGCTGCCCGGCCTTTCGCGTCGTTTTTGCCGACGCTGTGGCAGCGGATGCGGCCTGGGCTGCGATCAGCAGACCCTGGACGGCGTTGAGTTGCCCGCCCAGTTCTGCGCGGGCGCCGTCAACCATGCGCAGCATCTCCTCGCGCAGGACCGCGATTGGGCCTTGCTGGGTGTCCAGGCTGAGGGCGCTGCGGACATTTCCAGAATGCTGGCTCAGGAGCTCTCGCAGGTCGCGCAGCCCGGCGGCCTGAACCTCCGAGGTCGCCGCTGTGACTTGCGAGCGCACGTCAACCGATGCTCCGACCAATAAGGCTTCCACGCGTGCAGGAAGTTGCTCGAGTACGCGAGTTGCCCGGTTCACCAGATCCTCCTCTCCTGCGCGCAGAGCGGTGGCGGACTTCTCCAAGGAGGTGAGCGCGGCTGACGACGCCGCGTCCACCTGCCCGGCAAAGACGTCCAGTGTGCGCTGGATGGATCCGGAATCCATTCCGGCTCCGCCGAGGGTCAAGGCTACGACCCCGATCGGCAGCGCCATGGCGACCAGCGAAGCGAGGCTGTCGCCGCCATGGGCGGTGGCGTGCTTCCTGGCCAGTGCGGCCGCTTCTGGGTGTGTGATCGCCAGGTGGATGTGCAGGGTGTCGCCGTCAAGGCGCACACCCGTGTCCGGCGTGGGCGGGTTGGGCTGCATCTGGGTGATGCTCACAGTGCACCTCCCGCTTTGACCCGGGTAGGCAAACCGGCTGCATCCGCCCGTGCCCGCTTGCAGATGAGGCAGTGTTCCGCAGGGACTTCTTCGCCGTGGTGGATCAGGGTGCACTCCCACCAGATCAGATTGTCGAGCACGCGGCCCGACTCAGCTGACCGGGCCCGGAGTGCCTTCTCGACCTCCTGCTGCAAGGCGAACAAACGCTGTTCGTCTCGCGGGTGGTGGGCTGCGGCTGCCGCTACGGCGGCCGTGCGTTCACACCACAGGCTCAGCAACCGCGCCGTGTCTGTCGTGTCTTCTTGGTGCTGGGATGGCATTGGTGCTGCCACCCGGGCGTTCGTCAGATGTGTTGTCATCGTTCTCCGGCCAAATTGCCGCTCCACGAGGACCCTGATGGCCCCCGTTGTCAGCGGGGACCTGGTGGTCCGAGAACCACCGTGGGCGCGAGTGTCGTCGCCCAAATGGGGGACGGGGACCAACCCGGTCACGTCATGGTCAACAACTGGTTGCCGGTCGGTGGTGGTGTCCTACCCGGCGCCTCGGCACTTCCCCGCCGACGCACCGGCACACCCCTTCGACGCTTCCGTCCTGCCGCGCCGGGCGGGGCTCAGACATTCCCTGTGCGCGCCGGCTTGGGATGGACGGCTGCCATGGGTCAATCGCGGGTGGCTGCGGCTGCACGGCGAGAACCACTCGGGGCAGCCGGCCACGGGGCTGCTGGGTTGGATCGACGGGGCGGGCCACAGGCGCGTGCCGCCGCGGGCGAAAAGGCAGTCTCCGAGGTTCTCGTCAGGTGCCCAATCGGGCCAGGTACTGCTCAACCTCGGGGGGGAGCTGTTCGAACTTCTGCCACGTCGGGGCGACTTGGCGGCGGTCCAAGTCGGCGGCGAGTGCCCGGAGTCGGGCGAGCATCGCCGCGGGGATATTGTCCGCGCCGGCGTATGGGAGCAGGCCGTAGCGGCGTTGGACGACGCAGCCCGGGTCGCATCCCGGTCGATATCGGCGCAATGCCGCATCAGGACGACCAGCTCGCGGCGCTTCCTGAAGGCTTGCCAGTGGCGGCCGAGCACGAGTCCGTACGCCTCGTCACCGATCTGCGGGGCGATCGCCTCGATGGCTCTGCGGAAGCAGGCCCACTGGTAGGTGGTGGTATTCGCCGGCTGCAGCGGATCCACCTGCCAGGCCGCCCACTCGAGGTCAGAGATGTACTCAGGGCGCCGGTGATCGTCGGAACACTGATCCGACTCAGACGAGCGTGCCGGGGGTGTCATCAGGGGGTTCCCCGATCTCGTCCCAGTCGGCGCAGTGACTGCGGGGGGAGTAGGAGGGGGGTTATGGATCTTCAATGGGTCTTTGGGTGACCCCGGTGTCACCTCTGACGACGCGGTTGTCACCCCTGATGGGCTGCGAGGTGTCACTGGTGTCACCCCTGCGTGGCCGGCCGGCAGGTGTTCCATGAGCGCCGGCGCGTCTCTTCTCTTCGCGATGTGTTCTCGAAGTCGGGCCACCAAGTGAGCGTCCTCAGGCAGAGCCGCGCTGTACTTGCAACCCCGGTGAGGGCCCCTGCTGGCCCGCAGGAGCCATCCGCCCGCCTCGAGCTCCTGCAGGGCCCGCTGAACCGTCCGGTCGCTGGCGCGCATTCCCCCGGCGATGGTGGCCACCACGGGCCAGCAGGTTCCGCGCTCATTCATGTACGAGCGAAGCACCAGCGCGGCCGCCACGGCGCGGCTGGGCAGTTCAGTGTCGACGTCGCGGATGGCCAGCACCCACAGGTTCACCGACATGACACGGACGCCCCTAACTGCGGGCCGCCGCCGGTTCTCATCCTCCGATCGATGGTCATGTCGGTTGGTGCTTCTGGTCCCAGCCATGGTGACTTCCTTCGGTTCGTTGTTCGGATGCCTTCTCCGCTGACGCGACCGACTGTGTTGGCCATGACGGCCGCGGCACTCCCCCGCCGCAGGCACGCTGAGCGCGATCATGGCAAGGCGGATCTCGGTGAACCAGGCTCGCGCCTGTGCCAAAAAATCCGTGAACCGAATTGGTCAAACCGCTTGACGGGAGTTCTCCGTTGACCCGGGCGACTGTGTCGAAGGGTCGCCGTCGGGCACTAACCCGCTGGCCAGCCTTAGGTGTGGCGCTTCACAGCGGGCCCCAGCGTTGCAGTCACGGCGTCGGGACTCTGCTCGGTCGCGGGCGGGCGGCCCCATGGTGCTCGAGGAAGTCGTTGCCGCAATGCCCTGCCCATGGGGATTCGCCAGCCGGCGTCCGACCACGCCCCACCCCGATCTCGGGGCGCGTCGACCAACGCATCCCCGTCCCACCGCAGGGACCGCCGCGGAACCGCCGGTGGCGGAGGTGAGTCGGCCCGTCCCGTCTTGGCAGGCGCCGGGACGCGCCCAGGGGTAGTGGCATGCCTCCCTCACCGCTCGCTCCCCCAGCGCCTACCCCGCGGGCTCTCTACCGCGCGCTCATCGACCAGCTCACGGCCATGAGCGACGTCGAGTTCGCCGACCTCGATCCCCACGACTGGGCACCGATCCCCGTGCCGGTGAGCGTGAAGTCCAGGGTCGTCTCGCAGTTACAGGATTCCTGACTCATCTCAAAGGGTCACAGACGTTGCATCTGACAGCACTGCCCCGACAGTCCCGACGAGCACCGTGCCTGCAGCAAGCAGACACCGGACCCGTTGGAGGACCACCATGAACCACACGCTGTTCGATCCCATCACCAAGGTCTATGAGGGCCTTTACCGCAAGCTGCCCGTCGGGCTGCCCGTCGTCGTGCACATCGACCGCTACTCCGACCACGAGGAGGGCGGCATCGAATCCCAGGTGGGCCGAAGCACCCGCGCTCTGGTGGCAGCTAACGACCCGGACGTCGCTGCGTACCTGGCCATCCCGGCTGAGGCGTGGACCAGGGACCGCACGGACCTGCACGCCCTCTATGGAATCGCGTGGCTTCGTCTGCGAGACGTCCACCCCAACGCCGTCGGGACCGATGATGTCGGGGGCATTGTGCTCATTGGACGGACGTTGTTCTGCAGGCTCACGACTGGCTCCACGGCCCAGCAGATTCGGCGTCGGGACGGGGACGATGAAAATGTCCTGACCGTCCTTGTGCTTGGCTTGGCCGCGCACTACGGGGCGAGCATCGAGCGCTTCCGCTGGACCGACGACGCAAGGCGGGCCGGCCGCGATAGCGCCAACTGGGCCGCCATCGTCCGCCGGTGCCGCGAGCGAGGCATCGGGGTCGAGTTCGGTGGCAAGCTCTACGACGCCGCAACCGATCACATCCTCCTTTCCCTGTTGGGCAGCATGGCTCAGGAGGACGACGTCGTCCGCCGGAAATCTTTGGGCGGTGGCCGGCTGGAGCACCTCCTAGCTGGTGGGGCAGGCATGGCCGAGCAGCAGATGCCCTACGGATACGCCCACCAACGCCACGGCGACGGACGTCGGGTCCGCACCGAACACGGCTTCATACCGGTCGCGGACGCCTCCATGCTCGAAGTGGTCCGGACCGCATGGGCCATGCATGCCGCCGGCGAGGACTACACGGCCATCGGCCGCTACCTCGGCGACCAGGCTGTGCCCCGACGCGGCACAGCCGTGGCCCCGGGATCGACTTTCGCCGACCTTCTGGCCCGCCCTGGCGAAATCGGAACAAGCGCGAAGTCCTTGTTCGTTAACGCCGCTCGGAGCCCCCACACCGAACAAGATCTGTACCTGGGCAAGGTCACCTTGATGCAGACCGGGAAGTGGCCATATCGGGTTGCCAACGACATTCCCCAACGCGGCGTACGCGTCGCCGGGCTCCTTCCCACATACCGCGACGAGCACGACGCCAAGGGGTGGTTCGACCTCAGCCTTGTCTGGGGATGGCCCCATGATCCGGTCACCGGGGTGGAGGTGGTCCGGTGGGGGCTGAGCACCGAGCAGCTTGAGGCCTGCCGGGAACGGCTCCTCGGTGAGCTTCGCGCACCCAGGAGGAAACCAGCCCCCGGACACACGCTGCCCACCGACCGGGCGCTGAGTGACTTCGGGGTGTGGACGGTCGAGGACGGGCGTCACCCCGGGGAGGCGACGCAGTACGGGCTGGGGCCACGACAGCTCAACAGTGGAAGAAACAACTGCATCGTGATGCACCGGCCCGTGTCGGCGGGCCTGGCACCGAGCGGCAAACCGAGAGGGTGGCAAAACCAGAACCGCAGCAGCGGGGTGGCCTGGACGTTCAACCTCGACGAACTGTGCGCCGACATTGCCCAGCGGATTCACGGGCTGGTCGAGGACGGCCTGCTGAACGCCGACGCGGTGATGCCGGCGTCCGTGATCAGGGCCCCCGGCGGCGCCAGCCAGCAGCGCGAACGTAGGGCCCGACAGCTGGCCGGGCGCCTGAGCGCAGCCCAAGCCAAGCACGATGACCTCCACGCCGCGACGGTCGGTCTCAGGACCGCAGCCGGGATCTTCGCCGCCAAGGGCGAGGAGGCCAAGTTCGCCGAATACGACATCCTGGCCGACGCCAAAGCCCAAGAAGCACACAGCGCCCGGCAGGAGATTGCCGAGGTCACCGCGAGAATGGCGGCACTGCAGGCTGAGCCCGAACCGGTCGACGCCGATGAGGACGAGGCAGACGTGAGCGTTGCCGCATACCTTGTCGCCGGACTGCGCCGAGCAGCCTCAGCCAACGGCCGCGGCCCACGACGCCTGCGCCTGACCACGGCCGCGACCCTGACCCAGTGGGCCTTCCGCGACGTGACCCCCGCTCTCCTGGCCTATGACGTGACCTTGTCGCTGCCGCTGCTGAGCGGGGGGCACACGGAGCATCGCCTGTGCGGCCGAATCCGTAACGTTCGCGCCAACATCGGCCGGAACGCGGCAGCCGCCGACCTGGTCGCGGCAGCCATCCTGCGAGACGGACGCGCCGTGGACGAGGTCGCCACCACGGTCGCCAAAACCGTCAGGAAACAGGTTCTCATGCGTCACCTCATGCCCTGGCTGCGCGACCACGGGGTGACCTCCCGCGGCGCCAAATGCGCCGTCGTCGACCACCCGCTCCCCCGAGTCAAGGCCGTGCTCTACGCGGCCGTCACCGGCACCCATGATCCATCCGTGGACGCCTGGCCGCTGCCCATCCGTGCCCTCATCCGCGAGGTGTACACCGATCCTGACCTGGTCTGGGGCGACGGGGCCGTGCCCGACGACCTTGCCTCCATGCACCAGCTGGCCGCGACCCTGGCGCTGGGCCACGTTCGGCCGCGCGGCCTGACCGTCACCGACGCAGCCCTGCTGCTGGGGATCAGTGACACCGAGCTCCGACGAAAAGTGGTGCCGGTCGAACGCACGGGCGGCTTCAAAAGACCGCAGTACCTCCAGTACACCCCGGGCAGCGGCAAGGCGAGGGTCCAGGCCATCGCCTGCCCACACGACCGCTGCGGCGGCCTATGCGACCTGATCGTGCTGCTCCCCGAAGTCTCCCGCAGCGGCTACGGAGCCATCTGCTCCACCTGCCGGCGCGCACCCAACACCGCAGACCCCCGCTGGGCACGGCTGGCCTTCCCCGCCGGCTACGGCCAACCCTTCACCGGCCCGAGCGGAACAGCGGGCAGTCTGCGACTGGCCGACCAGACCTTCCCGACCCGGACCATTCGCCCCTTCCAGGTGCCCCGCCAGCGCTAACACGCGATGCGCCGGGGCAGCAACCAGCTCGTTTCGCACTCGGGGTCAACGAGGTCAGTGGGCCATCAACCCTGGGGATGTCGGCTGCAGAAGGAAGGGAAATGCCCTGGTTGCAGAACACGCACTGCCCGGCACAGTGACCACCCATGACAACACCTGCTGACACCACTTCCATTGACCAAGGCCAACGTTCGTTGACCGATTTGGCCGCCGCGGTCGAAGCCGCCACCGACCCCTTGGCCCGACTTTCCGTGCTGGCCGCCCTCGCCAAGCTGATCAGCACCATCCAGCGCGCCTCAGTCTTCGAGGCCCGGTCCGGCGGCCACGCCTGGAAGGAGATCGGTGGGCAGCTCGGCGTCACCAAACAGGCGGCGGCGAAGAGATTCAGCACCCCACGCCAGGCGCAAGCCCCCGCTGAACAGGTGGCGAGGTGGGCTCTGGCTCCAAACCCAGTCAAGACGCATTGGGCCGTCACGACCCCCGGCGGACACATTCTGCTCCGCTTGGTGAAAGCGAGACATAAGGGTGGGTCAAAGCCCCTTCCGTGACAACGGGGTCTGCGTTGAGTCGGCGTCGGTCGGCGCGGGGGGTGCAGAGGTTTGGGCTGAATCACGTCACGCCGGCACGCGGCCCGCGATCAACGAGCGACTGAGTTCAACCCATGACCGCGTCCTACGGGGAAAGAGCGACCGCTCTCAGCCCACGCGTCTTAGAGCGCGCGCGGATAGGCGGGTTCCCCCAACGCATCTCGCAGAGCATTCTGACGCTGAGAATGCTCTGCGAGATGCGTTGCCTTCTGGGTGCCCGGTCAGTGGAGCGATCCGGCCCGGCCGGTATCGATGATCATGCGGCGGCCGATGCTGGGGCGACCGTGGTTGGCCTCGAGGCAGTCTCGGATGTACCTCACGTAGGCGTGCTGGTCGTCCTGGCGGTTGGCGTGTAGCTGCATGAGCATCAACAGCCGGTTGGTGCGC